>VOFD01000219.1_pt1 | contig 121699 bp, 159 predicted proteins | sample 5384101 | NCBI WGS metagenome assembly VOFD01 (sample SAMN12384723, study PRJNA508395) | human gut metagenome | isolation source: healthy gut C | host: Homo sapiens | reverse complement strand
ATAATATATCCATGGTTTTCTAAGAGGAATGTCTCTGGTTCTCTCCCGCTGCATTCCCTGTAGTAAAACAAGCAGGTTAGCGGAATGTATTCCATTCCGCTAACCTGCGCACACGTCTATGCACGCATATGTTCTGTGTGCTTATGCGTTGTCATCCACCACCGAGTTAATCTCGAGAAGTGAGATCAGATCATCGCCGTGTTTACCGATTCCATTGATGAATTTACCCTTGTTGGTCGATTTTTCAATTTCATCCTCACTTAAATTGACGACTTCCTTCACCTCGTCGACAATCACGCCGATCGCGCCTTTTTCTTCCAGCTTTAAGATGATGATACGGCTCGCGTTCGTGAACACATCATCCTCCAGCCCCATCTTGTTGCGGATACTCATTACGGATACGATCTCACCGCGCAGATTGATCACGCCCTTAAAGTAGGACTGGATCTTCGGGACACGGGTAATCTTCTGCATACGCACGATGTTGTCAATATAGCTGATATCAATTCCGTACTGCTCGCTTCCGACCATTACGACAATATACTGTTTTGACTCTTTGTCAATTACTTCCACGTTCTTTTCTGCCATGTTGTCCGCCTCCTCTTACATCAGTACATTCACATCAAGGATCAGTGCCACTTCACCATCGCCAAGGATCGTTGCGCCGCTGATGATCTTGTTGTTGTTTATGTATTTACCAAGTGACTTGATAACGATTTCCTGCTGTCCGATCAGGTTGTCGACCACAAGGCCTGCCAGATTCTCGCCCTTCTGTACAATCACAACCGTCAGGCTCTCCGGCTCTTCTTCTTTCGGCTCAATATCCAGAACCTGATCCATACGGATCAGCGGAATTACCTTGCCGCGGAGGTGAATCACTTCCTGAGCCTCCACATACTTGATATCCTTCACCGGAATATCCTCGATGTTGGAAATGGAACCAAGTGCGATTGCGTATTTCTCATCGCGGATCTCTACCATGAGTGCCTGGATGATCGCAAGTGTCAGCGGCAGGCGTACGGTAAAGGTCGTTCCCACACCGAGCTCTGTCTTTACTTCCACATCGCCGCCGAGAGCCTCGATGTTGGATTTTACAACGTCAAGTCCTACGCCACGTCCGGAAATATCGGTAATCTTCTTCGCCATGGAAAAGCTCGGCAGAAACAGCAGATTGATGATCTCTTTCTGGCTCATTGTCTCAGCCTGCTCCTCAGTGATGACACCGCGCTCGATTGCCTTGTTGCGCACAGCCTCCACGTCGATTCCGTTACCGTCATCGCCAACCTGGATGATGACATTGTTGCCTTCCTGGAATGCGTTGAGGAAAATGCTTCCGACTTCCGGCTTGCCCTTTGCAATACGGGTTGCGTTGTCTTCAAGTCCGTGATCCGCGGAATTACGAAGCAGATGCTGCAGCGGGTCACCGATCTGATCGACTACGGTACGGTCAAGTTCTGTATCTTCACCTGTCATGTACAATTCCATCTTCTTGTCCAGCTTTCTGGAAAGATCACGGATCATACGCGGGAATTTTGCAACTACACTCTCGATTGGCACCATCCGGACTTTCATCACGGACTCATGAAGATTGGTCGTGATACGCTCCAGATATTCAATCTGCTCATGGAAGGACTGGTTCTGGAAATCTCCGGAATCGGTGGAGCTGATCGACAGACTGTTCTTTGCGATGATAAGCTCGGATACCTGGTTCATCAATGCATCCAGCTTCTCAATATCTACACGGACAGTACGGTTTGTGACAGGCTTTGCAACCGTCTGCTTTTTATTGCCGCTGCTCTGTGTCTTCGCTGCCGGCTTTGCTGCCTGTGCCTGTGGCTGCTCCTGTGCCGGTGCCGCCTCAGCCGGTGCATCCTGAGACTTCTCTGCCGCCGCAGCGTCCGCTTCCGCTTTCTCCTGCTTTGCAGCCAGCGTCTCGTATTTTACTTCCTCACCGACAACCTTATCAATCTCAGATACCGACTTTGCAGCTTCCGCAATCTTCTCATACGGCTCGTCCGACGCAATAAAAATGCTGAAATCGCAGTCGAACTTCTCATCCTCAATATCCTGGGAGCTCGGATTGTATACAAGGATCTCTCCAAACTCTTCCACTGCCTTGAATACCAGGAATGCTCTCGCTGCCTTTAACAGGCACTCTTTCTGGATATAGATGGTCATGCCATAAATGTGTGCGCCGCCCTCTTCCGCCTGCTTGATTTTATCCTTCTCGGACTCGCTGAGACCGAACTCAAAATACTTTTTATCATCTCCGCCCGCGGTCTGTGCCGGTGCCTCTTCTTTTTTCGGCTCCGCCTGTGCAGGTGCAGCTGCTGCGCCATCCTCCGCCGCGATGAAATCATTCAGTTCCTTGATGATCAGTTCGTTGTCCTCTGTTCCCTCATCCGAACTTGCCTTTACGTTGTCGAGATAGCCCTCGATCGCATCCAGGCACTTGAACAGAAGGTCAATCATAGAACTGGTCACTTTGACTTTCTCACTGCGGACCTCCTGGAACACATTCTCCATGTCATGTGTCAGGCGCTGCATTCTCTTAAAGCCCATGGTTCCAGCCATTCCCTTTAAGGAGTGTGCTGCACGGAAAATCTCGTTGATCGTGTCCATGTTCTCCGGATCTTTTTCCAGCTCCATGATGCAGTCACTTAAATTCTGTAAATGTTCACTTGTCTCATCAATAAAAATCTCAAGGTATTGGCTTACATCCATATTACTTTACCCCCACATTCTTAATAATTGATTTAGCTACGTCATTAAGAGGAACCACTTCATCCACAACGCCCGCCTCGGCAACCGCCTTCGGCATTCCGTATACCACGCACGACGCGGCGTCCTGTGCGATCACATAGACCGGCTTCTTCCCGGCAAGGGAAACAATCCCCTTGGTGCCGTCCGCACCCATTCCGGTGAGAACCACGCATACAACCTGATCGTAACCGCAGTCCCGCAGGGAATCGTACGTGATGTTGGCACACGGCTTCAAGCCGCCGATCGCAGGCATATCGTTCAACCGGATCCTGTGACTTCCATCCGGCTGGCGCTTCACTTCCATGTGCTTGCCGCCCGGTGCGATGTACACCGTTCCTTTCATCAGCACATCTCCGTCTTCCGCCTCCTTGACATGAATCGGGCTGACCTCGTCCAGTCTGTCTGCCATTGACTTGGTAAATCCGGCAGGCATATGCTGAACCAGTACCATCGGTGCGTCCAGATTCTTCGGCAGATATGGAATGACACTCTGCAGCGCCTTCGGACCGCCCGTCGAACATGCAAGCGCAACGATCTTGCTGCCGCTCTTGATCGCATGTCCAGCTGTTGCAACCGGCTTTGCGGTCCCCGCAGGAGCCGATACAGCCTTAGTCTGCGGTGCGATGCGCCGTTCGCGATTGTAACTCTGGGTCGCGCATACCGCCGAGAGCACGCCGAGAAGCTGTTTTTGAACTCCTCGCCCTTTGCCTCAATAACATTGGTTGGCTTCGTGACAAAATCGACTGCCCCGCGCTCCATCGCCCGGATCGTGACATCCGCATCCTTGGTTGTCGTCGTACTTACCATGATGACCGTTGCACGGATTCTGTCCTTCTGTAACTGTTCCAAAAGCTGCAGTCCGTCCATGCGGGGCATATTGACATCGAGAACAACGCCATCATAGCGCGTCGTCTTAAGCTTCTCATATGCCTCAAGACCGTCACGGCAAGTATCTGTGACCTGAAATGTTCCGTCTGAATTGATTATATCACACATGACCCTTCTCATGAGTGCAGAGTCATCAACAATCAAAATCTTTTTACTCATATCTTATGCTCTACCCCTTTGACGCGCTTTGCGTTCTTCTTCAAAGATGAACCGGATGATTTCCTCCCTTACGCTGCTGTCGGTAATCAGGAATTTGGCTCTGGCCTCGTAGGGCGTTTCCGGCGTTTTTTCTGTCTTGATACAGGAAATAATTGTTCCAATGATATAATATTGTTTGTCTAAATTTTCATTCTGCAGATGTATCTCAAAGAGAACATACTGATTCTCCCGAAGCTTCTGATCCGTCCGAAACCGGATACCGCCGCCGCTTAGATCCACGATCCTTCCGGCATATTCCCGGTCTCTGCTCTTTCCCTCCGCTTCCTGCAGTTCAATAAATAGGGCTTCTCCGTCTTTAATGCGGCTTCCTGTTCCTCAATGGTGTAATAATTCATGTCCATAATACATGGAAACCGGAAGAATTCTCTTCTCTGATACTTGGAGATCTGGGATTTTAATTCGATCTCTAACATGTATACATTCTCTCTTTTTTGTAGCGCTCCCGCACCTGGCCGACGGCGCGGTAAAGCGTTCCCTTCGAGAAAAAGATAAACTCCATCCGGATGCCCAGCGGAAGCAGCACCAGTTTTCCTCTCTCCACCGGCATGGAAATCTCAAGATTGCCGTTCTCCTTTAAATCCAGCACCTGGCTTTTGTAGATTTTCGGCATGGACTGGTCTTTTTTGCCCGTTCCACATTCTGTACGAAACTGATGTCAACTTTATCTCCCGGTTGAATAATTTCAGCTATTGTCATCATTCCACTCCTTCATTCTTCTGTTTCCAAAATCCCGAAAACAATCTTGACAGTCCAAAAGAACGATATGCGTCACTGCTCTCACCCTGCAGCAATTCCGCAGCCACTACTCAAATGCTCTTGCAGATTTTGACAACGGTGCCTGAAGCGATACTGGTTTCTGCATCCGGATCGCCTTTTCAAGCGCGCTATCCTGGGGAATCATCCCCGCATATGTAATTTCCCCTCTAAGAACTGACCTACCACAGTATTCAGTTTGTCATAAACTCCTCTGCCTTCCGCAGCAGATATCACACGGTTGGAAAGAACCGATATCTTGGTGTACTCCCTGTTAAACTTCGGATTCCGGTACAGAGACTTTAACAGAGAATAAGAATCTGTCAGTGATGTCGGCTCCGGTGTTGTGACCACAAGAACCTCCGGGCTTGCCAGCACGAACTCCAGTACATGATTGGCAATCCCCGCGCCGGTGTCCACCAGAATCACATCTGCCATCTGATCCAGTTCCCCGAAACAGTGAAGCAGATAAGAGATCTGTTCATCGGTCAGATTGCCCAGTCCGGTAACTCCGGTTCCCCCCGAGACAAACCCGATTCCCATCGGACCTTCCGATATGATCTCCGTGATCTGTTTTCCATGATATATCACATCTGCCAGATTGTACTTGGGAATGGCGCCAAACATTACTTCGACATTGGCAAGGCCAAAATCCGCATCAAAAACAAGCACCCTTTTTCCCATCTTCTGCATCTGCACCGCAAGGTTCACAGCCACATTCGACTTTCCAACGCCACCTTTTCCACTTGTGACGGTAATGACTCTGGCATCCGGCTTATAATTTTGTTTTTTAATTTCACAACACTTCTAAGCTTCTCTGCCTGATCCATGTGTTATCTGCCTCCCAGCAGCTGTTTCACAATCTTTTGTGTATCAAATACTTCAATATCATCTGGTACATTCTGACCGCTCGTCATATAGGATAACTTTGCCCCCGAATACAGCTTGATATTTAAAATATTACCATAAGTAATTGTCTCATCCAGCTTTGTAAAAATCAACTTATAATTTGCTATTTCCCTGTAAGTATCTGCGATCTCCAGCAGATCCTTATATTTGGTCGTCGCACTGAGCACGAGGTATACCTCTTTCTCGTAAGCCTCATCCAGTCCGTCGATCAGCTTTTTCATATCCTGGCACTGTGCCTCATTGCGGTGCGAGAATCCCGCCGTGTCAACAAATACCAGATCATATTCGCTTACGCGCGCAATGGCATCGTTCATCTCCTCCGGCGTATAGATAATGCTCATCGGAGCATCCAGAATATTTGCGTAGATGCGCAGCTGCTCTGTCGCAGCAATCCGGTAGGTGTCCGCAGTCAGAAATGCCACTTTCTTCTCTTTGTCTACCTTATAGCGTGACGCAATCTTGGCAAGCGTTGTTGTCTTTCCCACGCCGGTCGGTCCGATGAAAAAAATCACCTTCGGCTTTTTGCCTGTAAGCTCAATCGTCTGCGGCTGATCGAACTTTAAGATCAGCTTCTGATAAACGTTGGAAAGAATAGAATCCACACTGCTTCCGTTGTGAAGCACCTTCTCCGCCTCGTCCATGATCTGATTGACATACTTCTCATTCACATCATTCTCCAGCAGCGTGCGGTAGAGCATCTTGATAAACTGGAACCCTTCCGTGCGGTTCTCCTTTTTCCTGCGGCTCTACCGGATGAGACTTGCGCATCTCCTCCACGGAAAACTGCTTTTCCAGAATATTCGACAGGTTCTCCAGCCGCTTTTCCAGTCCCTCATTCGTAGATTCGCGCTTTGCTTCTTTCATAGGAACAACCTCCTGTTCCGCCGGTGCCGGTGCCACTGCCGGTCTGGTGTTCTCTCTTGCCACCCCCGGAATGGTAATCTTTTCATCTGCAGCCAGACTGATCGTATCGTGCACAGGCTTTGTCTCGCTGCGGAGCGTCTGCGCCGGGAACGCTTCCTTTTCCTCCACCGCAGCCGTCACCTCATACAGCGTGTTCTTAAACATCTTAAACATGCCCTTGGGCTTAATCTCCTTCACGTTCAGCACGACCGCCCCCGCGCCCAGCTCCTGCTTTGCCTTCTCGACGGCCTCTTCCTTTGTCTTGCCCTGATATTTGTTAATGGTCATTTATATTGTCACCATCCCTACTGATTGTAATTCTACGTTGGATTCCACCTCATTGTAAGACAGCACCGTCAGATCCTTGAAGTAATCCTCGGTCAGCTTCTTAAAGTACATACGCACAATCGGCGATGTCATAATGATGGCAGGCTTGCCCATGTTCTCCAACTTCGCCACTTCCTCCTCAACGGATGCCATAATCGCCTTCGTGCGCTCCGGATCGAGCGTCAGATATGCCCCCTGCTCCGTCTGCTTGACAGAACCCATGATCTCCTGCTCGATCTTCGGATCTACCGTGATCACGCTGGTTGTCTCATTCGCCGGGAAATATTTGCTGGAGATCGCGCGCTTTAAGCTCTGGCGTGCGTACTCCGTCAACACATCGGTATCCCTGGTCGCCGGCGCATGGTCTGCCAGCGTCTCAAAAATTGTGAGCAGATCTCGGATGGAAATTCCTCCGAGCAGATTCTGCAGAACCTTCTGGATCTCGCCAAGTCCAAGAAGCTTCGGCACCAGTTCATCCACGAGAACCGGATTGCTCTCCTTGAGGTTATTGACAAGGTTCTGTACATCCTGTCTGGTAAGCAGCTCTGCGATATGGGAACGGATCACCTCGGTCAGATGCGTCGCAATGATTGACGGCGGATCCACCACCGTATAGCCAAGGCTCTCCGCACGCTCTCTCTGGCTCTCCGTGATCCAGATTGCCGGCAGGTGGAAGGACGGTTCAAACGTCGGAATTCCCGTAATCTCCTCCTCCACATATCCCGGATTCATCGCCATATAGTGATCGAACAGGATCTCTCCTCGGTCACCTGAATTCCTTTGATCTTGATAATGTACTGGTTCGGATTCAGCTGAATGTTATCACGCAGTCGGATAATCGGCACAACCGTACCAAGTTCCAGTGCAATCTGTCTTCGTATCATAACCACGCGGTCTAAGAGATCTCCGCCCTGGTTCACATCCGCAAGCGGAATAATACCGTAGCCGAATTCCGGCTCGATCGGGTCCACCTGAAGCAGCGACACAACGTTCTCCGGCTTGCGGATCTCCTCCGCCTCCGTCTCTGCCTGGCTGACTTCCTCCTCGATATTCTCAATGCCGATGTTCTTGTCCACCATTCTGCCCGCTACGATAAACGCAGCGCCCAGCGCAGCAAACAATACCACATTCAGCGGTGTCACAGCACCGAGGAAGATCAACGATCCACCGACCAGATAAAGTGCCTTCGGAATACCGAACAGCTGTTTTACCAGAATGTTGGAGAAGTCTGCATTCTTGGATGCCTTCGTGACAAGGATACCGGTAGAAAGTGAGATCAGCAGGGACGGGATCTGGGAACAGAGTCCGTCACCCATGGTGAGAAGACCATAGCGCTGAATCGCCTCCGAAAAATCAAGTCCACCGCGCATCATCCCCATCGCGGTTCCACCGATTAAATTGACAAACGTGATAATCAGTCCGGCTGTGGCATCTCCCTTGACATACTTCGTAGCACCATCCATCGAACCGAAGAAGCTTGCTTCTTCCTGAATCTTATTACGCCGCTCTCTCGCCTGTGTCTCCGTAATGGCTCCGGTGTTTAAGTCAGCATCGATTGCCATCTGCTTACCGGGCATAGCATCCAGTGTAAATCGTGCGGATACCTCTGCCACTCGCTCGGAACCTTTATTGATAACGACGAACTGTATGATGATCAAAATGATAAATACGACCGCTCCGACGATCATATCACCACCGCCCACGAAGCTTCCGAATGTTTCAACGACGTTACCCGGAGCACCGGTCGTTAAGATCAGACGTGTCGAGGACACGTTAAGAGAAATACGGAATATGGTAGTAAACAACAGCAATGTCGGGAAAAAAAGACATATCCAGAACTTCCTTCACAAACAATGTGTTGAACAGAACAATCAGTGCGATCGAGATATTCAGCGCCAGCATTACATCAAGTAACGTAGAGTTAATCGGCACAATTAAAAAGATGACTGCAGCAAGCAAATAAAGCGCAACACCTATGTCAGCCTTTTTTCATATCTCTTCCTCCTTCGTTTTACTGTCTCATATTATATACCATTGCAAGAATCTCCGCTACTGCCTGATACAATTCCGGCGGAATTTCATTGCCGATTTCGACATTGGCGTAGAGCATTCTTGCAAGCGGTTTGTTTTCTACAATTTCAATGTGATTCTCCCTGGCAGCTTCACGGATCTTCTGCGCCAGATAATCTTCACCCTTTGCCAGAACCACCGGTGCCTTATGCACCTCCGGTTCGTACTTGATGGCAACCGCCAGATGGGTCGGGTTGGTGATAACCACATCCGCTTTCGGGACATCCTGCATCATACGGCGCCTCGATGCCTCGCGCATACGCTGGCGCTGTCTGCCTTTTACTTCCGGATTTCCTCTGTATTTTTGTACTCGTCCTTGACCTCCTGTTTGGTCATCTTCATCTCTTCATTAAAGCGGTATTTCTGATAGATGAAATCAGCAATTCCGACAACGAGATACACCAGACTGATCTTGAGCCCTGCACCGATAATCACATCTCCACACAGTGCGATCGCCTAATTTAACGGAATATCATATAAAATAAAAAGGTCATTTTCGTGATCCTTGATTGCAGTATACGCGATATAGAGAATCAGTGCAATCTTAATCAGGGATTTGAACAGTTCAAAAACGGAATCCTTGGAGATAATCCGCTTCATTCCGTTCACCGGATTAAACCGGTCCAGCTTTTGGCTGCATCGGTTTCGTGGAAACCTTCCACCCCACCTGCAGAATATTTACAAGTAGCGTCACGGCGAATCCGAAAATAAAAAACGGTGCCACGATTTTGAGCATCTGTATATTCACCGGTGAAAAGAAAGACATTACCGCATAGGTGGACACATCCATCGCATTGATTCCGATAAAATCCGGAATCAGATTATATACATAGTAAAATATCTGAAGAAATCCGTCGCCAATCGTGGAGACAAAAATCTTCAGCATCAGAAACATCACAATCAGATCAAAGGCGGCGGTAAGCTCCTTGCTTTTGGCGACCTTACCGTCCTCTCTGGCTTCTCTTAACTTTTTCGCGGTTGCCGGTTCCGTCTTTTCTCCGCCCGGTCCATCCTTCGCAAACCACTGGAGGTGATAGGGAAGGATCTGTCTTCTGTCCTGTTCCAAGCTAATACATTCCCTCTATCATCGATACAATCATTCGTTTCATTTCTTTAAACACAAAAACGGAAATTCCCGGAAGCAGCATTACCGTGAGGAACAATACCGTAAGTCCCAGGAGCACCTTCATCTGCATTCCGACCGCAAACATATTCATCTGCGGCGCTACCTTCGCCATAATGCCGAGGATGCAGTTTAGTATCATCATGCAGGCAAATACCGGCAGCACAATGCGGAACGCGATCACAAAAGAATCCGCCATGTAGGTTGTCATGGACTCTGCCAGGCTGTCCCATTGAAACACCTGCCCGTTGACGGGGATTACCTGATAGGAATCAATGAGCGCCCGCAGTACATAATGATGCATGTTCGTCACGACCATCATCAGAAGCAGCAGGTACTGATACAGATTTCCCGTGATGGTGACCTGCGAGTTGGTCATCGGATCGAACTCCTGCGCCATGGAAAGTCCGATATCCATGTCAATGATATTTCCCGCAAATAAAATAATGGAATTACAAATGTTTGCAGCAAATCCCATGAGCAACCCTGTAATTCCTTCTCTTAGAACAATCACCGCATATCCAAACATGCCCGTGTAGGTAACCGCTGACTGATCGACCGAAGGGAATATCAGGATCGACAAAAGAAACGATAATCCGATCTTCACTCTGGACGGAACATTTTTCATGCCGAAAAACGGAGCCGCGTACACAAAGCAGGATATGCGAACCAGTATTAAAATGAGTATTTCAAAATCCACCAACGAAAACGTATAATTTAACATTCCTCAACCTAACCCAGATATATACTAAAGTCTGACCAGAGCGTATTGATAAACTCTGTCAGATTGGTTAGTATCCAGGAACCAAATATCATCATTCCAAGAAATACACAGACAATCTTTGGCACGAAGGTAAGCGTCTGTTCCTGAATGGACGTCACCGTCTGAAAAATACTGACGATCAGTCCCACAACCAGAGAAATTATCAGCAGCGGCGCCGAGCACAAAATAATTGTATACAATGCCTGTCTGGCAATGTCTAATACCTGTCCTTCTGTCATTTCACTTCATCTCCTGTTCCAAATGCACGCATCAGTAAAATGTCTTTACAACGCTTCCAATCACCAGATTCCAACCATCCGCCAGAATAAACAGCAGTATCTTAAACGGCATCGAAATCGTCGTCGGCGGCAGCATCATCATACCCATCGACATAAGTGTCGACGCCACTACCATATCAATTACGATAAACGGGATATAAATGAGGAATCCCATAATAAACGCATACCGAAGTTCGCTGATGATAAATGCCGGAATCACGGTTGTCATCGGAACATCGTAATAAAGCTCCAGTGTCATCTGATCCGGATAATCTTCTCCATCAATATCCATAAATAGGTGCAGATCCTTTTCCTGTGTCTGACCGTACATAAAGTCGCGAATCGGTGTCTCCGCTGCCTTGTATGCCTCCTCAATGGTAATGTCGCCATTGTCTAACGGCTGTATGGCATCTTCGTTAATCTGCTGAAAGGTCGGCCACATAATAAAGAATGTCAAAAACAGGGCAAGACCGACGAGAATCTGATTCGGCGGTGCTGTCTGTGTACCGATCGCGGTGCGCAGGAAATGCAGCACGATGATGATTCTGGTATAAGAAGTCATCATAATCAGAATGGACGGTGCCAGTGAAATGATCGTCAGCACCAGAAGTGCCTTGATCGGCGTGGATACGGCTCCGGTGTCGTTGTTGTATGTAATGGACAGGCCGTTGTTGATATCGCTCGTCGCATCCGTCAGTCCATCGCTGCTATCGGTATTGCTCAAGCCAGTAATCATATCTGAAGATGTATCTGCCGCATAGACTCTGGTCTGTCCCATGGACAACGTCAATGCGATGATCAGCACTGCCACCGCAAAGACAAACGACATAATACAATATGATTTCTTTAATTTTGATTTTGTCATAATTTAATCCTGTTTTTTCGGGAAATGTTCCTTTAACTTCTCAAGCGTCTCCTGGAAGGTCATCTGACCTTTTTCTCCATTCTGTCCGGGAGTCTTTCCGTTGCAGATCTCTGCCTCCGTAAGTCCCATCTCTTCCTCGGTAAGCTTTGCGAGCATGGTCACATTATCTTTTGCAACCGCGATCACAAGATACACATCTCCCATTTTTATTACCTGAACCAGTTTGTTGTTGGCGATCCGTATGGTATCGACCACCTGAAAGCTGCGTCCGGACATCTGGACCTTCTGATATCCGCCAATCCATTTGGTTGTGAAATAGGTAATCACAAGAACAAACAGAAAAATAAGCAGGACGCCAAGCAGCTGTATAAAACTGTTCAGGCTTGAACTGAGTAAAATCATATTAGCCTACTACTTTTTTTTACTGCCTCGAGCACACGCTCTGCCTGGAACGGCTTTACGATAAAGTCCTTTGCGCCAGACTGGATTGCCTCGATAACCATGGCCTGCTGTCCCATTGCAGAGCACATGATAATATTTGCATTCGGATCGATCTCTTTGATCTTCTTCAGCGCCTGAATACCATCCATATCCGGCATGGTAATATCCATCAGAACCAGATCCGGCTTTGCATCCGGGTACTTCTCAACTGCAACTGCTCCATTCTCAGCCTCCGCAGCGATCTCATAACCATTCTTGGTTAAGATATCCTTAATCATCATTCTCATAAAAGCTGCATCATCGCAAATCATAATCTTTGCCATAACATTCTCTCCTTGTTTCTTTTCTTATATTGTTTTGCTTATATTGCTTTTCTTATCCTGTTTCCAATCACTTTACAATCTCGGTAATACGGATACCATAGCTTTCCTCTATAATAACCACTTCACCCTTGGCAACGTATTTGCCGTTTACCAGAACATCGATCGGTTCACCCGCAATACGATTTAATTCTATAATAGTTCCAGGTGCAAAATCAAGAATCTCTTTAATAGATTTTGAAGTTCTTCCCAATTCCACCGTTACCTCAAGCGGTACATCCTTGATCAGATCAATGTTTTCCGGTCCGTATCCCACCGGAACGCTTCCGGTAAACGCCTGAAACTGTGCCGGCTGTACATTTACCGGCTGCTGTCCATACATCTGTGGCATTTGCTGTGCCATCATCGGTTGTCCCATCATCTGGCCTCCCATCATCGGTGCTCCCATTGCCGGCTGTCCCATCTGCGGTGCTGCCTGCGGCTGTGGTGCCGCCTGCGGCTGTGGTGCCGCCTGTGCTTCCGGAGCACTACCTTTGCTGCCTGCAGTCGAATTCGTATCTTCCTCCATATTCTGTGTCACACTCTCACACATTTCCTTTGCAAAAGGAATTGGATACAGCTGCATGATATCACTGTCGACCAGATCGCCGATCTCCAATCTGAACCGTATCTTTACAAACTCGCCTGCCAGGAACTCATCGATGACGCTCTCATCGATTGTCTCCTGTAAATCTATCAAATCCGCCTGTGGCGGGCTGATATCAATCACCTTGTTCAGCATAGATGACATGGATGTCGCTGCCGAACCCATCATCTGGTTCATCGCCTCGCTGATCGCACTCAAGTGCAGTTCACCAAGTTCTCCATCCGTATTAGTTCCATCACCACCCATCATAAGATCAGTGATTACTTTTACATCGTGTTCCTTTAAAACCAATATGTTGCTGCCATCCAGTCCGACAGTATATCCGATCCGGATAAACACACATGGCTTCTCATATGCTTCACAGATATCACTCCAGTTTGCGAAAGAAACAACTGGAGTCGAGATCTACTTTTCGGTTTACCAGAGAAAACAGCGTGGTCGCTGCCGTTCCCATACTGATATTGGCAATCTCTCCGATTGTATCTTTTTCTTTCTCAGTCAGTACCTCTTCCTGGGGCTTCTGCTCGCTGCTGTCCTCAGACCCGTTCAGTAATGCATTGATCTCTTCCTGAGACATTACTCCATCCATACTTACTGCTCCTCTCTGATTACTGATGTCACTCTTACTGCATAATTATCACCGGATGCTCCCGGCAGAGCAGTAAATTTTTTTATATTTCCAACATACACCGACAGATCCTCATCCACTTTGGTGTCGAGACGGATAATGTCTCCCCACCTGCAGACCAAGGAAATCATTGACTGATATACTGCTGTTACCCAGCACAGCCTTGATCGGCATCGGTGCCCGTGCAATAAGTGCCTCAATGGTCTCTGTATATTGCTGTTCATCCTTCTCCTGCAGGCTGGAATACCAGTATTTTGTATTCAGCTTGTCCATCACACTTTCCAATGTGATATACGGCAGGCAGATGTTGATCAGTCCCTCGACATCACCAATCTTAATATTCAACGTAATTAACGCGATCATCTCCGTCGGGGAAATGATCTGGGCGTACTGCGAATTCGTCTCAATCCGCTCCAGTCTCGGTGTCAGTTCACACACACTCGCCCACGGTTCCACCAGAAGATTCACGCATACGTTATAGATCCGCTCAATCAGAAGAAGCTCGATTTCGGAGAACTCCCTCGTCTTGTCAAGCGGCGCCCCTGGCCGCCGAGCATACGATCCACGATCGTAAAGCCGACATTCTCTGCAATTTCAATAATGATATTGTTATTCAGCGGAGCAAAATTTACAATTCCAAGCAACACCGGATTCGATAGTGCATTCGCAAACTCTGAATACGTCACCGCCTCCGAACTCATCACTTCCACCTGAACATTTTTTCTTAGGTACACCGGCAGATTCGTTGAAAGCAATCTTCCATAATGTTCAAAAAATAATCTCAAGCGTTCGCAAATGCTCTTTTGAGAACTTCGCGGGACGGGCAAAATCGTAATTTTTGACCTGTTTTTCATTATCATCTTTTATTTCATCTACATCCAGTTCACCGCTGCTAAGAGCTTTCAGCAAACTGTCTATCTCATTTTGAGATAAGACTTCACCCATTCTCTCTCACCACCTACTGTCTTATTCTAGTGTGCTTCCGTTGCCACGCTTGAGAAATTCACGCCCACGATATAGTCGGAGCCGAACAGATCCTGCATCTTGGATAAGATCTCCTCCTTCACAGCCTTCTGTCCATCTGCGTTGAACTCCTCCTCGGTATACTTGGCCACTACCGTATTGATGTCGCTGCGGATAATGGTCTCCTTATCCGTAAGCTCTGTCATCTCGTCTCCCCGTAGGTGGCATAGGACTCGCTTGTCTTGTTGACGGAAAGTCCTACAGAAAATACAGCGTAATGCTTCTTTCCATCGCCGTTGTCTGCCAGATTCACGGTAAAATTATCTGTGATATTATAAACTGCAATTTCTTCGATCGGCACTGCGGAACTGTCTTTGTTCTGTCCGCCCTCGAGTTCGATGTTGATTGCAGCGCACACCTGATCAATCAGTTCGTTTGACTTTTTGGTCTGCGGAATAATGGAAAATACCAGCACCGCGGTCAGAATCAGATTCACGAGAACCAGTGCCAAAATAATTACTGCCAATAAATTTTTCTTCATTATGCTTCCCTTCCTATTCGTTCACAACTTCTGTCGGTTCCACAGTCGCACCTGTTGTCGCTGCTTCCGGCGTATCTGTCACCGTCTCAGTGCTTAAAGCCGCATCCGCAGGCGTCTCTGTACCTGTGTCATCCGTGGATGTCCCGCTCACATTCGAGTTGTATGAGTTATAGATTTTAATCTCAACCCGGCGGTTCCTTGCCCTGCCCTCCGGCGTTGCATTATCTGCAATCGGCACATACTCTCCGCGGCCAGACGACTTTATGTATGCAGGATCCAGTGTTGTGGTATCCCGCAGATAGTTGGCAACCGCAAGCGCACGGTACATGGACAGTACGTTGTTGTCCTCATACTTGGAAGAATGAATCGGCACATTGTCCGTGTGTCCCTCGACCTCAATGATGTTATTATCGTAAGTAACCAGTATCTTGCCAAGCTTGTTGACCAGCGGATACGCCTCATCTCTGAGTTCTGCGCTCGCAGAATCAAACAGCAGCGCGCCGTTCATGTTAAGCGTTACATACTCTGCATTAAAATCAACCTCGACGTCGTCCTGTATCCCATATTGCGAAAGTGCATTTTCAAGTTGCTGCGCCATATCCTCAGACTCTTCCAGTTCCTGCTGTTCATATGCTTCGGTAATGTCTTTTTCTTCCTCCGTCTGTCCGTCAGACTGGCTGCTCAGCTGCTGGTTGTAATAAGAATCAAAATTCTCAAGCTGACTGATTCCGGAAGAAATCAATTCACCCTCGCCGATCGATGCTCCGCCTCCCGGGAGTATGCTGAATGTACTCTGGAAAGAGGCAATGACCTTCTCAAACTTTTCCTCATTCACACTGGACATGGAGAAAAGCATTACGAAGAAACAGAGCAGGAGATTCATAAGGTCCGCGAAGGTATTCATCCATGCAGGTGAGCCTTTGGGTGGATCTTCCTTTCTTCTCGCCACTATTCCTCACCTCCGACACTGCCCTCCGCAGTTTCCTCTCGCTGAAGGTGACAGGAATGACTTCAGTTTTTCTTCTATGACACGTGGATTCTCTCCTGCCTGAATCGACAGAATACCTTCCACCGTAATTTCCTTCATCATCATCTCGTTATTATTGTTTACAGAAAGCTTGGATGCCGTCGGATTACACAGCCAGTTGGCAATCAACGAACCGTACAGTGTTGTTACCAGTGCGACTGCCATCTTCGGTCCGATCGTTGATGCATCATTCATATCCTTGAGCATCAGGATCAATCCGATCAGGGTACCGATCATACCCCAGGCAGGACCAAGTTCTCCCCATTTTTCCCAGACAGCGATTGACTTTTTTGTGTCGCTGCTCGACACAGCCCAGATCCGTCTCCATGATACCTCTTACCAGTTCCGGATCGGTACCATCTACCACAAGCATGATTCCTTTTTTGAGGAATTCATCCTCGATTCCGTTTGCCGCCTCCTCAAGTGCAAGCAGTCCCTCCTTGCGGGCGGTATTTGACAAATCAATGATATTCCGATGACTGCCGCAGGATCCTGCGGTACCTCCTTAAATGTTAATGTAATACTCTTCAGACCTGCAATAAAATCCTGAAGTTTGTTGGACGCCAATGTACCCGATATGGAACCTCCCAGTGTGATAATGATTGAAGGGAAGTCAAACATATTGAAAAGACCCGAAGCTCCACCACTGGAAAATACACCGAACAAAAAACATTACAACGCCAAGCAGCATCCCTGCTAAAGAAGCTATATCCAATTCTTCCACCTACCATCCTTGATATTAGTATTGCTGTCTCCAAGCGGAGACTGAAATCTCAACAAGTTGTCATCCTATATCTTGTATAATTTTACTAAACTTTTGACCGCTTGTCTACTTACTTTTGCAAATTCTGTGTTTCTTCTTTCATGGAACCGGGATTTTATCAGGGAGACAAAACCCCGGTTCTCCAAAAATCTTATCCGTGATGCTGCTCTGTCATCTCGCAGCCGCTTATCTCTTCAGGTTCACAAGCTCCTCAAGAAGCGTATCGGATGTCGTGATTACACGGGAGTTCGCCTGGAATCCACGCTGTGTGGTAATCATCTGCGTAAACTCGGTGGAGAGATCCACGTTTGACATCTCTAACTCGCCGGATGTCATCTTGCTTCCGTCCGCCGTAATATCCTCACCGATACCATCGAACTCACCGGAGTTCAAGGTCGTGCTGTAGCAGTTCTCTCCGACTTTCTCAAGACCTGCCGCATTGGCGAACTGTGCGACCGCGATCTGTCCTAACAGGTTGCGGTTACCGTTGTCATAAATACCGTAGATCTCGCCGTTGTTGCTGACTGAAAGTCCGATCAGGTTACCGAGCTTCTTACCTGCTCCAGTTGTTCCGTCTGTAGCGCCTTTGCTCATCGTTACAGTGGACTTGCCGCCGTTGTTCGTATTCTGGCAGGTGCTGAAGTCCACATTGATATTTGCGAACTGTCCGCCGAACAGGGACATGTTCAGTCCAACACTCTTCGCATCCGCCACGTTTCCAACCTTTGAAAATGTTCCATCGTCCGTGTTGAAGCTTAATCTGTGATATACACTGTTGTATGTAAGTGTCAGTGCCCCGGTTGTTCCGTCAACCGCATATCCGGTGCCATTTCCGGTGTAAGCATCCGCTTTCGCCAGAATGTCCGCTCCTGCACCGTATACCTGTGTCAGGCTGAGTGCCCCTGCTGTGACAACCGTCATGACCGTCGCACTTTTTACCTGGTCATAGCTGTGTTTCACTGCATTGTACTGGTAGTAATTACCGCTCTTGTCCACGATGACGTTAGCGGACACATAAGTGTAATCCTTGCCGAGCGTATAACTCTTTGTCGCATCCTCGGTGTTACCGAACAGTGCGTTTAACGCCGGCTGTCCCGCCTGAATATTCTCAGGATCGTAGTAGGTATTTCCGTCGCCGTCTAAAACATTCAACAGCTCTACCGTGAACTCTCCGTCCGTTCCGGTTGACTTAATGGAAAAACGTGCGGTGTACTCATATCCCAGGTTATCGTAGAACTTGAGGTTCTTGATCAATCCGTCGTCACTCAATACGTCGGTATCGTTCTTATCAATAATACCGCCGCAGGTTGCCTCAGAGGTTGCCTCTGGTGCGCTTGTCAGATTCTCCGTGCTCATGACGCGCAACGCGGATACGGTATCTTTCCGGATATTTCCGGTTGTCTTATCTACCTGCCATCCCATGACCGTATATCCGGTAGACGTCATACACAGGTTGCCTGCACCGTCTACATAGAAAGATCCGGATCTGGTAAACAGATTGGAAGATCCGTTGTTGACAATAAAGAAATTGGTGGTCGACTGATCTGTCATACGCAGATCGAAAGCTCTTCCGGTTGTCTCAGCTGCACCCGCGGATGTAATGCTGATATTTACCGCACCTGTGGTCACGCCAAGACCGATCTGCTTGGCATTCACACCGCCGACTCCCGTAGCCGCATTTGCTCCCGATGCTCCGGATGTGTTCTGGTAGAGCATATCCTGGAATGTCACGGAAGAAGACTTGAATGCTACTGTGTTTACATTGGCGATATTGTTACCAATAACGTCCATTTTTGTCTGATGTGTCTTAAGACCCGACACAGCAGAGTACATTGATCTCATCATAATGAAATGACCTCCTGTAATGTCTGGTGCCCTGCTCCCTTCTGTCATTCGGGGAGCTTCTGCCTCCTTTGTAAGGTCCGGCATATTATACAATCACGGCACCGTCAATATTTGTAAAAATATTACTCTCTGACTCACTCTGATCCATGGCTGTGACCACCGTCTTGCTCGGAACATTCACAATAAACGCCAGTGAATCCAGAATCACGAGTGATTCCCGTATTCCCTTTTCGCTTGCCTTCAAAACACCGGATTCCAGTCTCTCGTTCTGCTCGTCCGACAGATTGATGTGTCTGTCATTCAAACGTCCCTGTGCATGTTTGGAAAACCGAAGTTCCTGACTTTCTGCGGTCGTCTGTTTCTGTCTTAATATATCATCGAAAGAAACACTGTTTTCCTGCGCCGCAGTCTCTGTGCTTTTGCGATTCAGATACCGGTCAGTTACCTGTTCGATGGAAGCAAATTGGTTCGTAATCTTATTCATAACCAACGCTCCTTTCTCAGATCATTCGGCTTTCTTCTCAAGCTCCGCAATCTTAGCCTCGAGTGCTGTCAGCTGATCGTAGGAATCCTTGCTGATATAAGTCTTCTCTGTGGTGGTCAGCGAATCGTAATTCTTGCGAAGTGCTTCCACTGCTTCCTTGTTCTCAAGGGTCAGCTCGTCCGCGGATGGAATCTGCGAAAGCGCATTGTCAAATACCAGGCTCTTCATGGTTCCGTCCAGCTTCACAAACGTTGCCAGCGTATCGCTGTCAATATAACTCTGCTGATAAGAAGTCAGTCCGTTGTACACGGTTGCCAGGTTCTCCACATCCGTCTGATATGCCAGCGTCAGCTTATCCGCATCCGGAAGCTTTGCCACAGATGCCTTGAATGCCTCTGCCAGTGAAACCGCCTCCATGTACTCGGTGTCTGCCACCTGATATACATCGTCGAGTGAATAACGGTTGCCGTTGACATAAATGTATTTCTGGTTGTTCTCGTACTGCACATAATCCACGAATCCTGCCACCGCCGTCGTCTCGCCGGTCGTCTCGGATGTTGTCTTTACAATGACATACTTTCCAACCAGATCGTTTGCCTTCGTGCTCTCAATGCTGTTCTGCATGTTCAGCATGGACTCCATCTGTGAAAAAGTTGCCAGCTGTGCCACATACTCGGTATTGCTCGTCGGTTCCAGCGGATCCTGATACTGCATCTCTGCACATAACAGCTGCAGGGACTCGTCATATCCGAGGTCATTGCCGGCACTGGTCGTTGTCTCTGTCGTACTCTCTGTAATCTTGCCGTTCTCTACGGCCTGTACTAATGCCATATGTCTCTCCTTTCTGTCTGTTATGCGGTAAAGTCAACGGAATTGCCCTGTTCTGCCATCATCTTCGCCACCAGAGTCTCCTCTTCCGTCATCAGCCCGGACAGTCCGTCCAGTTCATTCAGGTTGATGTGTCTGGTCGCATTGGCTGCCTTTTCCCGTTCCTCTGCCTGCTGTTCTTCCTGTTTTGCATTCTGCTCCAGATTCCTCTCGAATTCATGTCCGCCGACGGTTACCTCCACGGCATCCACCTTTACGCCAGCCTGGTTCATGTTCTGCTTCAAATCTGCGATCTGACTTTCCAGTGCTTCCTTGACCACTTCATTCTGTGCGGTCAGATGTGCGGAAACCGTTCCGTCTTTTGACGTAATCTCCAGATAAATCTTGCCCAGGTGCTCCGGATTCAGCTGCATCTCCATCGTCGTTTCCTGATTCGCCGTGTAATTTACTCTCGTATAAGTCACGATCTGACGCACGACATCTGCGATGTCCACCTGTGCGGCATATTCTCCCGCACTATTGGCGCCCTGCATTGCCACGGTCTCTGTCAGCGTCGGGCCGGTATGTACATCCACGCCCACATGTGCCTGCGACGCAGAATTCTGCTGTCCGGAATTGAATTTGATCCGGTCTGTGCCTGTTCCTTATCCGACCCTGCAGCTGCATCGGCAGCTGTCTCTTCCTCTGCGCCTGCATTTGCTGACTTTGCCTGCGTATCAGTCTCTTCCGGAGTGATGTCTTTTGCTTCTTCTGTTCTGGTCTCTGTCTCTGCTGCCTGGGCAGCCATCTGCGGCTGTTCTGCCGTATCACGGATTCCATCCGCCGTATCAGCGTAAACCTTCTGCGCATCTGTGACATCTGTTTCACCAGCATCCGCTGTCTGGACTGTCTGCATCAGATCTGCATCCATGTCCGTCTGTCCGGCATCCTCCAAAAAAGCTGCGTCAATTCCTCAGCCGTGACTCCCAGCTGCTGCAAGAGATCTTCGGTCAGTGTTCCCACCGACTGCATCACGTTCATAAACGCTTCATTACAGAGAAGTGCGCTCATGTCTTCGGTTCCGGTTAATTCTGCTGCCAGAGCTGCAAGCTGCTGCGGATTCATCAGATCGGCCACGGTCAGTCCCAATGTCTCCATTGCTTCTGTGATCTGCTCGTCCGTCACCTGAAGTTCATCCTTAATGACGTCTCTCACACTCTCCTCAAAGCTTTCCAGCTTCTCCGATACCTGACTGCCGGCTGTCCAGTCCTTCGTGCTTTGCTCCGGCATCTTATTCTTCTGATACTGGTAACGGTCATAATTCTGCTCCGGACTGTGCGGTGTGCTGCTGCATATTCTGCGCTGTCTGAGATCCTGTACTTACGCTGCTTCCCGGGATCTGTGTCATCTGATCGACCATCTTCCGGAATGTGGTGCCGATATCCGCGCCATCAACGCCTGTGACACTCTGTCCACTCTGCGTCTGCATCAGCATTTTCCCAATGCTTGCAACATTATTGTCTCCCATTCTCTTCCTCCTTTCCCATAGCTGCACCTGCAGCCTGATTTTTGAAGGAATCCCTCTGCCACTATGAGAAGCAGACTGTCCTTCTCTATTCTACAGGTTCCATGATCGCGGTCACCTTTGCTGCAGTAGCCGCGTCCATTTTGCCCAGAATATTCGCTCTCGATTGTGCGTCCATGCTGTCTAAGATATCTGCCACCAGCTGCAGATTATCTGTCATGGTATCAAAAATTGCAGCCGCCTCTTTTGGCTTCATGGAAGAGTACGCTTTCACATAATCATCCATCTCGTCGTTGGCTGCCGTCTGTTCTACAACCTGACGGTAAATGATCTCCGCATCCGCAGGATCAATGCTCTCATAATACTGCTTATATTCCTCTATATCGGGTGCTGAATCTGAAAACACAACCTCCTGATAGAACTTTTGCTTCTCAGCCTCAAAATCCGCCTCGTTCTGCTTGTACTGTGCCAGTTCTGCGGACTGGCTCTCAAGCTGTGCGATATATTCCGCATTTGCGCTGGACGTATTCTGTGCATCCGCAAGTTCTTTCTCCAGTTCCTTGATTCTGGCAACCGCATCGTCAATGGAAGTATAGCCGTAAGCGTCATCCTCCGTCGACACTTCCTCGGTCGCACTGTCCGGCAGGATTTTGTTCACATAAGGAACATCCTTTAATACCGGTGCCAGAACGGATGACCCGAAACCGCCGACATCGCACTTGATCAGCAGGACGATGATGGCAAGCCAGATCAAAATAATGATCAGGGTAACAAAGAACACGGCAATCTTGCCGCCAGTCGATGTCTCGTCATCCATATCCAGATCATCATTTAACTCTTTTGCCTTTTTCCGGTCCGCTTTCTTCTGTGCCTTCGCTTCTGCACGTGCAGCCTTCTCCTGTGCCTTTGCTGTCTTTTTATCTAATACTTCGTCTTTCTCTTCTTCTGCCATTTGAGACCTCCGTGCCTATCCTTCATGGTAATTGTAGCTAACAAGCTCGTCTATTTCCTTGCTCTCTGCCTGGGCGATTTCCTGCTTAAATTCTTCAAACGCACGCTCCCTGAGCTTCTCATGCGTCTTTCGCTCCACCATCACCCGGTTCAGTTCGATTCGCGCCATCTCCAGCGTCTTTTCCGCGGCGTGCACCTTCATCATCTGTGCTCTCTGCAGACTCTTCATCACATCGATCGCACGCTTGCATTCCCGGATCTCCTGGATATCCAGCGTTCCGTTGACCAGTTCTTTTGATTTTCTCTCGTAGCCGGCCCTGCGCATCAGGATCTCTCGAAGCTTCTCCTGCTCTTCCGCAAGCTGTCTGCTCGCCGTCGCATATGCAATTTTTGCCTGATTCTCCAGCTTGATCTTGATGTCAAGAATGTTCTGCATCCGGTATGTAAACTTTGCCATACACTGCGCCTCTTTTTCCGCGGAGCGTTCTTAATCTTCAAATAGTTTCTTCAATAAATCGATTTCCTCGTCAAACAGGAACTTTTCATCTGTCCTCTGGCACAGGAACTGATTCACTGCGTTGATCTTCTGAACCGCATAGTCAATCTCACGGTTGGAACCGCTCTTGTAAGCTCCGATGTTGATCAGATCCTCCGCTTCGTTATAAGTAGCCAGTACATTCTTTAAACGTCCGGCAAGCTCCTTGTGCTCGCTGGTCGCTATGGCGCTCATAACACGGGAAATACTCTGTAAAATATCAATCGCCGGGTAATGATTCTTGTGTCCCAGTTTTCTGGAAAGCACGATGTGTCCGTCCAAAATGCTTCGGGCTGTATCGGTAATCGGCTCATTAAAATCATCACCGTCTACTAGAACGGTGTAAAGTCCTGTGATGGAACCCTTGTCCGAAGTACCGGCACGTTCCAGAAGCTTCGGCATCTCCGAGTATACACTCGGCGGATATCCCCTTGTTACAGGCGGTTCTCCGGACGCGAGGCCGATCTCACGCTGTGCCATGGAGAATCGGGTCAAAGAGTCCATCATCAGCAGTACATCTTTTTCCCTGATCCCTGAAATATTCGGCGATTGCGGTCGCCGTCTTCGCAGCCTTGTTACGGATCAGTGCCGGCTTATCGGAAGTCGCCACCACGACGACGGAACGCTTCATTCCCTCTTCCCCGAGATCCCTCTCGATAAACTCGCGCACCTCACGGCCACGCTCTCCGATCAGGGCAATGACATTAATGTCCGCTTTTTGTATTGCGGGCGAACATACCGAGCAGGGTGCTCTTTCCGACACCGGAACCCGCAAAGATTCCGATACGCTGTCCTTTTCCCACGGTAATCAGCCCGTCTACCGCCTTTACACCAAGCGGAAGCACCTCCGAGATAATCTTACGGCTCATCGGATCCGGCGGATCCGCCTCGACCGGATATTCGCATCCGCCCTCAATGACTCCGCCGTCGGTCGGTCTTCCGATACCGTCCAGTGTGTGTCCCAGAACGCCGTCCCCGACAAGCACCCCAAGCGGATGTCCGGTATTCTCAACGATACATCCTACCCCGATGCCTTCCACATTTTCAAACGGCATCAGCAAAAGTCTCTTATCCCTGAATCCGACTACCTCCGCCATCACCGCGTGGTCTTTCTCTCTGTCAATGACAATTCTGCAGAGATCGTTTAACTTTGCATCCGGTCCGACAGATTCAATCGTAAGTCCGACAATCTTTACAACCTTTCCAAGGCGGTTGAAGTAGGTCTTTTCTCCAAGTTGTAAATATTTTTCAAATTGATGTGTCATCATTCTCTCACCTTACGAACATAAAGACCGGATATCTTTGATCAGATTCTCAAGCTGTGTACCGAGACTGCAGTTAAACACGCCGGAATCGGTCTCTATCGTACAGTCATTTCCCTCCACCGTCGCGTCCGAGACAATCTCAAGCTCAATGTCATGTCCCACACGATCCAGGATCTCGGTCTTGTGATTCTCCAGAAACATTGCATTGTCCTCCGCCACCTTCACCCGGAACCGCTTGTCGTCTTCAATATTTAAAATGGCATCTTCAATCAGATGCATCAGTATCTCTTTTTGTCGTCAAACTGAATATGGAACACTTTTTCAAAGACGGTAACGATGACATCCACCAGATCCTGTTCCATATGTTCGCGTTTGTCCCTGTAATCGCTGTCAAGATCTCCCTGCTTTTTCCTGTAGGACTCCTCAAGCTGCACGCGAAGCTGCTCATTCTCCTGCTCCGCCGAAGCTCTGCCCTCCTTGTACCCCTGCGTCTTTGCAGATGTACGGATCTCCTCGGCATCTTCGTTTGCCTGTGCCAGTATCGCATCGGCATTCTGCTGTGCCGCCGCAAGGATCTCCTCGGCTTTTGCCTTTGCCTTTGCCTCATAATCAATCTGCGGCTCCGCTTTGATGACCTGACCCGGATCACCCGTCACAAGTCCGGCTGAAAATCCGCCTTCCTCTTCCTGCACATTCTGTGCCGGCGTCTGTGTCTGCGGCAGATCCTGTTTCAGGTGCTGCTGCAGGATCACATTGAATCGATGATGCGCGTGTTTGTGGAATCCGTCTGAACAAACCACTGTTTATAAAGATTAGACAACGATCTCGTCACCTCCGCCTCTTGAGATTACAATCTCGCCTGCATCCTCTAGTTTACGAATGACGCTTACGATCTTCTGCTGAGCCTCCTCAACATCCTTCATTCGCACAGGTCCCATAAACTCCATATCTTCCTTGATCATCGCAGCAAGACGTTTGGAGAGGTTCTTAAATATAACATTCTGTACTTCCTCGTTCGCCGCCTTCAAGGCAACGCCAAGGTCTGCATTATCCACATCTCGCAGTACACGCTGGATTGCACGGTCATCAAGCAGCAGAATATCCTCGAATACGAACATCTTCTTGCGGATCTCGTCGGCAAGTTCCGGCTCTTCGATCTCGAGAGACTCCATGATATGTTTCTCGGTCGAACGGTCGACTGCATTTAAGATGCTGACAATAGCGTCCACGCCGCCGACGATTGTGTAATCCTGGTTGACCAGGGAAGAAAGCTTTCTCTCAAGTACCCGCTCCACTTCCTTGATAACATCCGGCGATGTACGATCCATCATCGCGATACGTTTTGCGACATCCGCCTGTTTTTCCGGCGGCAGCGCCCCCAGAACCATCGACGCCTGCGGTGCTGTCAGATAGGACAGAATCATGGCAATGGTCTGCGGATGTTCGTCCTGAATGAAGTTCAGCAGCTGGCTTGGATCTGTCTTGCGCACAAACTCGAACGGACGCACCTGAAGGGATGCTGTCAGCTTGGAGATAACCTCCTGTGCCTTGTCCGCGCCAAGCGCCTTGTCGAGCAGTTCCTTCGCATAACCGATACCGCCCTCCGCAATATACTGCTGAGCCAGACAGATCTGATAGAACTCGTTTAAGACATCCTCCTTGACCTGCGGTGAAATACTTCTGGTATTTGCGATCTCAAGGGTAAGTTCCTCGATCTCGTCCTCCTTAAGATGCTTAAAGATATCTGCTGACCGCTCCGGTCCCAGTGTAATCAGAAGAATTGCAGCTTTTTGCAGTCCTGTAAATTCCTCGTTTTTTGCCATATTACTCCCACTCCTCGTTGAGCCAGTTGCGCAGTAACGATGCAGCCGCCTCCGGTTTTTCTTCTACGAATTTTTCGATCAGTAAACGCGTCTCGGACTTCTCATTGTAGCCGATGTCCTCAAGCGGCTCCTGGTTCTCTTTGTGGATTCCAGCAGGCTTTCCACGGAAAGTTCCTCCTCCATCTCTGCCTGTTTCTCCTTTCTGGTGCTGCGGAATACCACATAACCAAGCAGGAGAAGAATCAGTACCGCAAGTATGATCTGCAGATAATCCGACAGGGTTCTTCCACCGGAAGAATACTGGAAAATCGGCTCGTCATAAGCGATGATGCTGATGTTTGCCTCAGGAAACCCCGTTGCGTTGGCGATCATCGTGTAATTATCCTGATCCACCGTCGTCTTGACCGGGTCACTGTTTGCCGCAATATACTCGTCAAATGTCATGTTATCCAGCGCACCGGATGTCCTGAGTGTGTCCTCATCATAGATCACATAATTTTTTACCACGATCGCAATGGAGGAAGTATCGTAATTGATCGTTCCGGTCGCCGCCGTGCGGTCCGTCACTTTTTCATTGTTCTGATACTTTGTCGTGGTATCGGTGATCGTGGACTCGGTATAATTGTTATCCTCAATCACATAGGATGTATCGTCATTGGAATCTGTGCCCGGTGTGGCAGCTGCGCCGCCGACACTGTTCGACTCATAATTGCTCTGTTCGTCGATCATACCGTTCGTCTGACCGTCCGGTGCCGAATACTGGCGTTCCGTCTCGCGGTATGCATCAAAATTCATATCAAGCTTTGCCGCCACTTCCGCATGATCATAAAGTCCGGAGCCGACCAGAACATCCTTCACCTCGCTCTTAAGCAGATTCTCCGTCTTGGTCTTGAGGGAAAGCTGACTGCTTGCCGTTCCAATCGACGAGTCGGAATCCCCGCCCGAGAAAAGGACATTGGAGTTCGAGTCCAGGATCAGGACATTGTCCGTCGTGTCATTGCCGAGCTGTGTTGCTATGTACTGTGCAAGTCCCTGTGCCTGCTCGTCGCTCATATCTGAATTCAAGGTAAGAATTACCGCCGCGTAGGAATCCTGCTCTCTTGCAAGAATCGTGCCATCATCATTCGGGATGTCCAGTGTCACAGAAGCACTCTCGACATTTGACAGTGTCTCCAGCTGATCTGCGAAATAATTCTCCAGATACAGCTTGTATTTCTTAGTCTTGTCTGCCTCGGTGGAGCTGAATCCACCGCTGAATACATTATCGATGGAAAATCCTTCCGTCGGCACGCCGTTCTGTCCAAGCAGAATCGACGCCGCCGCATTGTCCTTTTCATCCACATAGAATGTCAGCCCGTCATCCGACATCTGGTAGGAGATGCTTCCGTCATTGTCCAGAAGGTCTTTTACTTCACCCGCCTGCGCTGTGGAGGAGAGCACTCGATAAGCGTTACCATGTTCGGCTTCCCGACAACCACCGCCAGAATCACCAATGCCAGTATAATTACCGCCACAATGCTTCCGAGAAGGATTCTCTGCTTGGTTGTAAACTTTTTCCACCAATCCGTTATCTTCGTTAAAATCTTTTGCACCTGTTCCGGCATAATTTCTAACTCCATTCATTAAATCTGCATGTTCATGATCTCTTTGTATGCATCGAGCATCTTATCTCTCACTGCAACCGTGTACTGCAGCGCCTCATACGCCTTGGCTGCCGCAATCTGCATATCGTGAGGATTGTCCGCCTCGCCCAGCGCGAACTGGATCTTTGCCGACTGCGAATCATTCTGCAGATCATTCGTCTCGTTGAGCATATTGATCGCCGAAGACAACACCGAGTCAAAGCTCTCATCGGTGTCCACAGACAACAGTGTCTTCTGTGTTACCGCACTCATGTAATCCGGTGAAGTGGCATTCGTCAATAAACTGATATCCATCTGTATTTCCCCCGTTTCATCTAATCTATGTCTTACTGACCGATCTTAAGTGCCGCCTGAATCATGCTCTTGCTGGCATTAAACGCCGTCGTGTTCGCCTCATATGCACGGGACGCGTCAATCAGGTTCGTCATCTCTGTCACCGTATTCACATTCGGATAACGCACATAGCCGTTCTCATCCGCATCCGGATGGGACGGATCATACCCATTGTAAAATCGGTCTCTGTATCTTCCTTGACGGAGGTAACCTTCACGCCGTTGCCTACAGCCCGCGCTCTGGATGACTGATAATATTTGCTGAACGGAGTCAGATCCTTTTCCGCAAACGTCACAATCTTGCGGCGGTACGGTTCACCGTCCTCCGTACGCGTTGTATTGACATTGGCAATATTCTCCGCGATGGTGTCGATGCGGAAGCGCTCTGCCGTCATACCGCTCGCACTGATGTCAAAAGACTGAAATAATCCCATATGCTACCTCCTGTTTATTTAAGCACTAATTTCATACGATTGAATTCTTCGTTGATCGATGTCGTCAGCATCTCATAGCGGAGCTGCTCCGATGCCAGTTCCACCTGCTCCGTATCCACATCCACATTATTGCGGTCCAGACGATAGGAATAATTGGAGGAATCCGTATAGGTAGACACATCTAAGCCCGAAAGATCCGAGTTCAGTCCCCGCACTTTCTTATCCAGCGGAATATACTTCGAGCTGCCAAGCTCCCGTTTCAGCGCAGATTCAAAATCCACATCCTGTCTCTTATAGCCCGGAGTATCCGCATTTGCTATGTTGTTGGAATGCCGACTCACGTTTCCAGCTGGCATCCGCCGCCTTATCCATGATGTTAATATAGTCGAACGCATTCGTAGTTATCATATGTATCGCCCTCCGCTTCACCTAGTTTCCCAAACTATCTTATTCTATTATAAAATATGGTTTCGTAATTGCAAGAGATTTTTGTTATTTTTTACACTATCTTGTAGATTTTTTGCATAATAAGTACAAGATATTAGCAAAATTGTCAAATAAACCCGCATAAAAAGCCACGTTCCACGGAAATAAAAAAGAGCGCACCCTTCGATACGCCCTTTCGTCCTGTTTATTTTTTCTGATTCTGCTTTTTGATCTTGTCGAGTTCGTCGAATACAACGTCGTTCAATACTTTGATGTAGGTTCCCTTCATGCCGGAGGAGCGGGATTCAATGACGCCGGCGCTCTCAAACTTGCGCAGAGCATTCACAATGACGGATCGTGTGATACCCACGCGGTCGGCAATCTTGCTTGCCACAAGGATTCCTCCTTGCCGTCCATCTCATCAAAAATATGAATGATCGCTTCCAATTCCGAAAATGACAACGTGCTGATTGCAGATTTGACAATCTGAACCTTTCTTGTCTCCTCCGCATTCTCCTCATTCACGGAGCGCATCATTTCCAGGCCGACCACGGTTGTCCCATATTCGCTCAAAATGATATCGTCAATATCGTACTGTCTGTCTTCTCTGTAGACAAACAGCGTGCCAAGCCGCTCACCCGCAATATCAATCGGCGTGATGATCGCAGTGTATTCCTTCACGTGATCTACGAAACCTAACGTCTCAAGATTGACATTCTCCTTGGTAGAGAGGATTCCGAGCAGACGTTCGTTTAGCAGCGGGTCGATGAAACCTCCCACCTCGTCCACGATCAATTCCTGGATCTCATCCACTCCGGGACACACGCCCGTTCCAAGAACCTTTCCCTTTTTGCTGATGACCAGAATATTGGATGCAAGAATATCCTTCAACACATCGCAGATATCATTAAACACGACCTTTGAAGAGCTGTTATTGTGCAACAGCTTATTGATTTTTCTGGTTTTGTCCAACAATTGAACACTCATGTCCGTGCCCCCATTTCGTTTCGAATCTCTTTTTCGCTATATTTCATATTTTAACACGTCAATTCTGAAAATTCAATATTTTCGTAATATTTGACATATTTTTTTAACTATTTTGTATCCTCGTCCGCTTTTCTGTCACGGGTGTAGCCGCATCCCGCATCTGCACAGGCGATCTTATTGCCTTTTACCACCATATAGCCGCCGCACTTCGGGCACTTCTCCGCTACCGGGCGTGACCAGCTCATAAAATCGCACTCCGGATTATTCTCGCAGCCGAAATACTTTCTGCCTTTCTTCGTCTTGCGGAGGACAACGTCTTTTCCGCACTTCGGACATGGCACGCCGATTTTTTCCAGATACGGCTTCGTGTTCCTGCACTCCGGGAAGCCCGGGCATGCCAGGAATTTTCCGTGCGGTCCGTATTTTACCACCATGTTTCTTCCGCACTGGTCGCAGACAACATCCGTGACCTCGTCCTCGATCTTGACTTTCTGCAGCTCCTTCTCCGCCACTTCCACCGCGGCTTCCAGATCCGGATAGAAATTCCGCACAACCGTCTTCCAGTTCACAGCGCCCTCTCCGATGCTGTCGAGCAGCGACTCCATATTGGCGGTAAAATGCTCATCCACGATGCTCGGGAAGGATTCCTTCATAATCTGGTTGACCACCTCTCCCAGCTCCGTCACATACAGATTCTTCGCTTCCTTGACAATGTAACGTCTGCCAAGCAGCGTCGTGATCGTCGGCGAGTAGGTACTCGGACGTCCGATTCCCAGCTCCTCCAGCGTCTTGACTAAGGATGCCTCCGTGTAATGCGCCGGCGGCTGTGTAAAATGCTGCTTCTCATCGAAGGTGTCCAGCGTAAGCTTCGTATCCTCATCGATTCCTTTCAGCAGAACATTGTTCGTGTCCTTCTCGTCGTCCTCGCTCGTGTACACAGACATAAATCCCTCAAAGGAGACCTTTGATGCCGCGACACCAAAGCGGTACTTTCCGGCACCGATCTTCACGTTCGTCGTCTCATATACCGCAGAAGCCATTCTGCTTGCGGCAAAAACGCTTCCAGATCAGCTGATAGAGGCGGAACTGATCTCTGGAAAGGGATTCCTTGACCACCGCCGGTGTTCTCGCAATGTCGGAAGGACGGATCGCCTCATGCGCGTCCTGGATCTTGGCGCCGCCCTTCTGGGTAACGGTCTGTGTCGCTACGAATTCTTCCCCGTAATTCTGTGCGATATACGCTCTCGCATCCGCATCCGCCTCATCCGAAATACGGACGGAATCCGTACGCAGGTAGGTGATCAGACCGACCGTTCCCTGTCCCTTGACGTCAACGCCCTCATAGAGCTGCTGGGCAATACGCATCGTCTTGGAGATCGGGAAATTCAATGTCTTGGATGCCTCCTGCTGTAAGGTACTGGTCGTAAACGGCAGCGGCGCTTTCTTCACGCGCTCACCCTTTTTCACTTCCAGGACTTCAAACCGCTCTCCGCGGATCTCGTCCATGATACGGTCCGCCTCCTCGCGGCAGGTAATCGCCAGTTTTCCGTTCTCGTCCCCGTGGAACTTTGCTGTTAACGGCTTCTTTTCGCCGTCCGCCTTGAGCTTTGCATCCAGCGTCCAGTATTCTTCCGGAATGAATGCATTGATCTCGTCCTCGCGGTCGCAGATGATGCGCAGCGCTACCGACTGTACTCTTCCGGCGCTCAGCCCACGCTTTACTTTTGCCCACAGAAGCGGGCTGATCTTGTAACCCACAATACGGTCCAGAATACGTCTGGTCTGCTGTGCGTTGACAAGATTCATATCGATATCGCGCGGCTGCTTTAAGGACGCCTTGACCGCGTTCTGCGTAATCTCATTAAAGCTGATTCTCCGCACATTCTTGCCGTCCAGCTTTAACGCCTGGCTTAAGTGCCATGATATTGCCTCTCCCTCACGGTCGGGGTCGGTTGCGAGATACACTTTGTCTGCCTTTTTCACTTCTTTACGAAGCTTGGCAAGGATATCTCCCTTTCCGCGGATCGTGATATACTTCGGTTCATAATCATGCTCGACATCGATTCCCATCTGGCTCTTCGGGAGATCCCGCACATGCCCGTTTGAGGCAACTACCTCATAATTTTTTCCAAGAAACTTTTTAATTGTTTTTACCTTAGCGGGTGACTCGACAATAACAAGGTACTTAGCCATTCATACATCTCCTTTATGCTGATTTCTCAAATCCGTCTGATATAACAATTCTTAAATGCTTCCGTAACAAACCCCTTTTTCAGAAGAATCCCCAGAATCTGCGCCAGTTCGGGCACAGACAGGTCTGTCTCCTCCAGAAGTTCTTCCATACTTTTCGGTCGTAAATCTACACAACTATACACCAAGCGTTCTTCTTTTTCAAGTAATAATTTTTCAAAGGTGCATGTCTCCCCGCCCGCTCCGGGATCCGGCGCAAGCTCCTGTATAAACGATTCGAGATCGGAAACTGCCCCCGCTCCCTGCCGGATTAAGCTGTTGCATCCCGCCGACAAGGCATCTGTAATCCTGCCCGGAATGGCATAGACATCCCTCCCCTGCTCCAGCGCAAAATCCGCCGTGATCAGCGATCCGCTCCGCTGCTTTGCCTCCACCACAACAACCGCCCGGACAAGCCCTGATATGATGCGGTTGCGCTGCGGAAAATATCCCGGAATCGGCTGCGTGCCGGGCGGATACTCCGAGACAACCGAGCCCCGTTCCAGAATCTCCTCATACAGCACCCGGCTGCTCTTCGGATAGCAGACATCCACGCCGCACCCTAAGACGGCGCAGCTGATTCCGCCCACGTCAAGCGCTCCCTGATGCCCCGCAGCATCGATGCCGCGCGCCATTCCGCTCACAACACCGACGCCGCGCGCCGCAAGCATTCTCCCCTGAGCTCCCTTGCAACCGTCCGCCCGTATTCGGAGCACATTCTCGCACCGACAATCGCAACGGTCTCTCCCTGCGGGAGGCATCCCTTTACATACAGTCCGTACGGCGGATTTGCGATATGGCGGAGCCTCTTTGGATAAGATGCATCCTCCAGCGACACAAACGAGATCCCGGATTCACACATCTTAGCGTACGCTTCCTCCATGTCCGTCTTTTGCGCAGCCCGGACCGCCTGTATTTCTTTTGCCAATAATTGCAGATTTTCCATCTGCTTTTCGCTAAGAAAATAGATATCCTGTGCATTCCCGACCTTTTCATGGATACTGATTTTCGCACAGTTGGAGAGTCCGGGAATATTTGCAAACCAATACGCATAATTCATCTCTTCACCTCTCCCAGAACTTTCTGTCAAAGCTTCTGTAGCAGATTGCCTCCTCCAGATGCCGGTCGCAAATCCGGTCTCCGCCGTCCATATCCGCCAGCGTGCGTGCCACCCGCAGAAGCTTATGGTAAATCTTGCGGTGAGCTGCAGCTTTCCGTAGATCTCTTCCATATACTGCTCCTGCTTCTTGTCAAGAGCACAATACTCCCGGATCTTCGTGGCAGGTATCTGGCTGTTGTACGAAAATCCTTCCTTCCGGTAGCGCTCCCGTTGAATGTCCTGTGCCACCGCCACGCGCTTCTGAATTGCCGCCGATGTCTCCTCTTTTTGCTGTCCGGTTAATTCCCCGAATGTCAGCGCCGGCGCCTCCACACAAATGTCAATCCGGTCTAAGATCGGCTGGCTGATCCTCTCTAAGTACCGGTGGATCGCCGTCTGCGTACACCTGCATTTCTGCATATCGGGATAATAGCCGCACGGGCACGGATTCATCGCCGCCACCAGCATAAAATCTGCCGGATAGACATAACTTCCGCCAAGACGCACCAGATGAACCGCCCCCTCTTCCAGCGGCTGGCGCAGCGCCTCAACCGTCTCCCTGGCGAATTCCGGAAGTTCATCCAGAAACAGCACGCCCTTATGTGCCAGTGAGATCTCCCCCGGCTGCGGGATTCTTCCGCCGCCCGTAAGCCCCTGCACACTCACGGTGTGATGCGGCGCCCGGAACGGGCGCTGCGTAAGCAGACCGTTCTCCCCAGAAAGCATTCCTTTTACACTGTAGATTTTGGACAACTCCATGCGCTCCGCCTCCGCAAGCGGCGGCAGAATGGACGGGATACGCGATGCCACCATAGTCTTGCCCGCACCCGGCGGTCCAACAAACAGCAGATTGTGCATTCCGGTTACCGCAACCTCACACGCCCGCTTCATCAGCCGCTGTCCGTGTATCTCCGAAAAATCGGGAAGCACTGCGGGCTGTGTTTCTTCTATATTATATTCCTCTGCGGCGTACTTCTCCCACGACGCATCCTCAAGAAGACGCATGACCTCCCCGATATTTTCCACACCGCAGACAAGCATCCCGGAAACAAGCGCCGCCTCTTTTCGATTCGCCCGCGGCACAATGCAGCGCCGGATTCCGCGTTCCTTTGCCTCCGCCACCATCGGGAGCACGCCGTGAACCGGCTGCACCACGCCGTTTAATCCGATCTCACCCACGATCAGCACATCATCCAGTACCGCATGCGGAAGCCTTCCCATCGCAGCCAGCACCGCCACTGCAATCGGCAGATCAAACCCGGCTCCGGATTTGCGGATGTCCGCCGGCATAAAATTCACGGTAATTCTGCGCGGCGGCAGCGCACACCCCACATTGCGGAGCGCTGTGCGCACCCGCTCCCTGGCTTCTTTGACCTCAGACGCCAGAAAACCGACCATCTCAAAAACAGGCATCCCGTCGCTCACATCCGCTTCCACGCAGACAGGCACACTCTGGATACCGCGTATCGTTGCTGTTGCTACTCTGCTATACAACCTGTTCTCCTTTTCATTATAGAAAGATCTGGAATCTCTGTGCAGTGAACACTGCTGAATATCTTAGAAAATACATTTGTTAAAAAGACATGTTTAGTATAACATCATTTGTAGAAAAAGAGGAAGCGGCAATTTATCTCCCGCCCCCCGCGCTTTCCATTCCTTTTCGCAGTTTTTCCAGCGCCCGTTTCTCGATTCTCGACACATACGAGCGGGATATTCCAAGCGCCGCTGCAATCTCACGCTGTGTCATCGGTTTACAGGCATAGAGACCGTACCGGTTTTCTATGATATAGCGCTCCCTGCCGGAAAGCAGCTTCGGCACAAGTGCCAGCACCTCTCTGGTGCGTCTGTCGGTCTCGATCGTCTCCACCACATCCGGTTCATCGCTCTCCACAATATCCAGCAGATGAATCTGATTGCCCTCTTTGTCCGTTCCGATCGGTTCATACAGAGAGACCTCTCTGGCCGTCTTCTTTTGGAACGGAAATGCATCAGCAGTTCATTGTCAATGCATCTCGCCGCGTAAGTTGCCAGGCGGCTTCCGTAATCTTCTTTATAAGTAGAGATTGCCTTGATCAGACCGATGGTTCCGATGGAGATCAGATCTTCCATATCTTCATCGGAATTCTGATATTTTTTCGCCACGTGCGCTACCAGGCGCATATTCCGAAGCGTCAGTTCTTTTTTTTGCCTCAAGGTCGCCGTCTTTCATTTTTTCAGGCATTCCATTTCCTGTTCTGGTGTGAGCGGAGATAAGAAAGTTTTCACAACGCACCTGAAAAGCTTTATTGATACATTCTATGTATGGGCCATGTTTTCCGTGCTTTTCCCCTCTTTTTTCCGCAAACAAATACATGCCGTCTTTACATCTCCCCCGCCGCTTCGCTATAATAGCGTTACATGAAACAGGAGGAATTTTTATGCTGCGCACCCTTACCTACCGCATTTTATCCGCCACGGACGGGCAGACCATTCTGCATTATTTAAAAAGTCTCGGCTATTCCGGGCCGATACTGGTACATTTAAAGAAAACAGACCACGGCACCCTCTTGAACGGCGTGTGGGCGCATATGAATGAAACGCTTCACACCGGCGACCTTCTCTGTCTTCATCTGGAGGAGAATACTTCCGGCACCTCCATTTTTCCGCAGCAGATTCCCCTCGCGATCTGTTACGAGGACGAAGATCTTCTGGTGATTGACAAGCCGGCAGGCATGCCGGTACACCCGTCTGCCGCGCACCAGAGGGATACGCTTGCAAACGCCGTCACGGGATATTACCGTGCAAAAGGCGAAATCCGCCCGTTCCGCTGCATCAACCGGCTGGATGCCGACACGAGCGGCCTGATCATCGTCGCCAAAAATATGCTCTCCGCCGCCCTGCTCGGCAAAGCCATGCAGCAGCGTATGATCCGCCGGGAATACCTCGCCGTCGTATGCGGCACGCTCACCGGAAGCGGCACCGTCCACGCGCCGATTGCCCGCGTAAAACCGGGCGATGTCCGCCGGCAGGTTGATTTTCTCTGCGGGGATGATGCCATCACGCACTATAAAAGTCTCTTATGCCACGCCCCTATTCCCTGCTCTCCCTTCATCTGGAAACGGGGCGCACGCACCAGATCCGTGTCCACATGTCCGCGCTCGGCTATCCTCTGGCAGGCGACCAGCTCTATTATCCGGCATTTTCAGACACAAAAATAAAACGGCAGGCACTTCATTCCCACCGTTTGTCTTTTTTTCTCATCCCGTCACCGGGGAGATGCTTACGTTTACTTCTCCGCTTCCCTGTGATATGGCTGCGCTAATTGATCCAGAACCTTCTGCTCATAGGGGATCTTCCCTGCCAGCAGTTCTTCGCGGATAAATGTATTGACTTCCTGCTCGCCCCGGACAGCGAGCCGGTACAAAAGCAGTTCAAGAAGCGCCCGCGTATCCTTGTGCATGACATGAAAATCCTTTCCATGCAGGTAATACTCTAATGCGCTCCGGTCGGTATAGCGCTCCTTCTGGTAATTTTTCGAGGCCGCTACACGGTCGATATACATCTCCACCACGTACCGCAGAGGCATTTTCATGCCGCAGAGTCCCTTGTCCCCGCCCTCGTCCGGCACGCCGTAGTCAATCCAGTATTCCATGTGATGCTTGTTCCGCCCTTTGTGGTGCAGCCACGCGGACGAGTATCCCTTATCCTTGCGCTCTGCATTGTTCGGGCTCATTGTTCCCTGATAATATTTACAGCCCACCAGAAATTCTGTCGGCGTATATTTCGACAGATCATGTAATAATCCCTGTTTGTATAACCCCACCGCAAAACAGCCTTTCATGACCAGATGCTTGTGATGGTTGATCGTGCAAAAATGTTTCCATGCTTTCATAATAATGTAACCTTATTTTCCTGTTAATATAACGACAGACTGACCGCAAAGTTCGATCCGCGGCGCATCCACCCGCTCCTCCTCTTTTAGGAACGGTGCCCGCTCTCTGGCGGTGTCCATCAGCAGATACCACTTTTTCTTCCCGGGAAGCTTCGGAAGCGCCAATCTGGTAGGACCCATGTGAAAATTGCAACCGACATAAAGGAATTTCTCCCCTCTGTTCCATCGCCATCCTCTTTTCCGCAGTAGAGCATGCCCAAAGACTGTCTCTCGCCGGAAAGATCTGAAATCCACGCATTCTCTCCGTGATAGGACAAATCGGGATACCCCGTTCCTTTTGCATCGGAAAGCTGTTTTGGCATATCCGCGGCGAGCACGGATGCTCCCTGCGAAACGCTGCCATCCGCGCCACAAACTCCCGGAACCACGCGTAGCGCCTCATCTTTCTTCCAGTTCACCCAGCCGGTCGGATTGTCCTGACAGTATGCATTGTTGTTGCCTTCCTGGGAATCTCCCGTCTCGTCCCCCTCGTATAAAAGCGGGACTCCCTGCGCGAGAAAAAGCACCGCCACCGCATTGCACATCTGCCGTTCACGGATTCTTACGATCCGCTGCTTGCGGCTTCGTCCCTCCACGCCGTAGTTGGCGCTCAAATTCCAGTCGCTTCCATCCCGGTTCTCCTCCCCGTTGTCTTCATTGTGTTTCTGCTCATAGCAGAAGAGATCCCGCAGGGAAAACCCGTTATTGTCCGAAATGTAATTGACAAATCCGTGATACTGATGCTGTTTGCGCTGCTGGCATGCAAATGCATCCATACCGCCGTTCTTGTGATTGAGCAGCGCCCGGACGGGATACAGATATTCGTCATTGTATACATACAGATGCGGATAACGGCACGGGTGCCAGAGCACAGCGTTCTCGAAACCGGCGCAGAAAATCTTCGTCCGTCTAAGCCACGCATCCTGTGCAATCTGCGTGACGGGCAGATTCTCCCCCAGCAGATGGAAGCCATCCACATGATACTCCCTGACCCAGTAACGCAGCGCATCTAAGATCAGATTCTGATTGACATTCTCAGGAAAATACATCTCCATCACACATTCCATGTGATTCTCATGGAGCGCGCGGATGAGTTTTTTCCATTCGACGGCCGCATCCTGCCCTTTCGCGTAGGACGCCTTTACCGCAAAATAATTGGCGGGCGCATATCCCCACAGGTTCACACGCTCCGGCATCGCACATGCTTCCGGCTTGATCTGATCCTCTTTCCGCACCTGCCAGCTGATATATTCCGGCAATACCGCCTTCTCCTTTAAGATCAGTTCCTCAAACTCATACACCGGCATGAACTCCACCGTCGTGACACCAAGTTCTTTCAGATAGGGAATCTTATCGCGCACCGCCGCAAAGTTCCCCGCTCCTTTGCAGGGATTCCCGCATCCATCGAAAATCCGCGGATGTTGAGCTTATAGAGGAACATCTCATGGCGCGGGATCTCCGGATGTACATCCGTCCCCCACGAAAAAGTGTCATCCGAATAACCACCGCAGACCCGGAACTCATTCTTAACGCGCCCTGCGTCTCTCCAGCGCTCTCTGCCGATGATGCGGTTTGCATAAGGATCGGTCACGACCGTCCCGCTGATTTTATAATTATAACGCAGGCTCTCTGCCTTAAGCCCCGCGACAAAGACTGACCGGATCGCTCCTCTGCAGCAGCTTTCCGGCACCTTCAGTTCCTGCCGGATTCCGCCATCTTTCCCATACAGAAGAATACTGCAGTCCTCTTCCTTTTCTGCCTCAAACGTAAACACGACTCCGCCGCCTGCGGCTGATGCCCCGTATTGTCTGTAATCGCCCTCTTTTATCGTATACGCCATGCCATCTTCCACCTTTGTCTTCGCTGCCTGCACGTCTGCATCTCTTCGCAATGCACCTACACATCATTTCGCTGTGCACCTACACATCATTTCGCTGTGCACGTCCGGAAAATCAGAGATTTCCCGGACTCACGGGCTTTCGCCCTATCAGCCATGAATTTTAAAAAATTTTGCCTTCGCAGGCAAATTTTTAAAACTCCCTGTCTGGCACTGCTCAATAGCCTTCGCGTACATTATATCATTCCCGCTTGTTTTTTGTATAGTTTTTTCTTTTTCGGGAGAATGCGCTTGTCCGGCATTTGCATCTCATGTTATAATATTAAGAAACGAGAGTTCTTATTGTCACAGTACGATCGAGGTGATGTATATGAAACGAATACCCACGACAGATTTAAAGCCCGGAATGTTCACAGCCAGACCGGTTCGCACTGCCGCGGGGCAGATCATCCTGGATGAGGGCTGTCTTTTTGAGTGCGCAGACCATCCTGCACATCCATGACTATTCCATACCGGAAGTATGGATCAGGGACAGCAGCGATTCCTCCGGCGGGCTTCACGATTATCTGCAAAAGCAGTACGCTCCGGTTCGTTCCCGTTCCGAGCGTATCCGGCAAAGCGAAGAATACAAGATTTTCAGTCAGAAGTTTGACAGCTGCACTACGATGCTTCACACTGCGTTAAACGACTGTATTTTACGTGCCAAAAAGCTGGAGACAGACAAGCTTCTTGCAGGGACCCTGGATTTGTTTGCGTCGCATACTACCACACTTTCCATGTTCGACATGCTCCATAACTTACGGCAGATCGACGATTCGACTTACGCACACAGCGTCAACGTCGCCATTATCTCCCGCATGCTCGGGAACTGGCTCGGTTTTTCGGAGGATGCCCAGAACACACTGACTCTCTGCGGTCTTTTACACGATATCGGGAAATCCCGGATTCCTGCCAGCATCATCGGCAAGCCGGGCAGGCTGACTTCCGAAGAGTTTGAACAGATCAAGCGCCATCCCCTTTTAGGGTACGAGCTGCTTAAAAACCAGCCTCTCGATCCGCACATAAAGAACGCTGCCCTGATGCATCACGAGCGGTGTGACGGAAGCGGTTATCCGTTCGGTCTGTACGCATCGGACATTGACGACTACGCTTCGATCATAGCCGTCGCGGATGTATATGATGCCATGACCGCCGACCGCTGTTATCGTCTGGGGCTGTGTCCGTTTGAAGTGATCGCCCAGTTTGAACAGGAAGGCTTGCAGCGCTACAAGCCGCGCTATATTCTCACCTTTCTCGAACACATTGCGCACACTTACCTGCACAACCGGGTTCTGTTGAACAACGGACAGACCGGAGAGATTATTTTTTATCAATAAGCGTCTGACGAGACCTACGATCCAGATCGCCCCCTCACGTTTCATCAATCTTGAGGAGCATCCGGAGCTCTACATTCAGGCGATTATTTAATAACATCCAATAAAGGAGATATCATGATGGCAGACAACCATAACACCAACGAAGACGAGGATATCCTGGTCACCCTGGATCTGGATGACGGCAGCCAGGTAGAATGTGAGATTTTAACCATTTTTACCGTCAACGAGCAGGACTATATCGCCCTTCTTCCGCTCACCGAAGCCGGCGAGCCGAACGAGGACGGCGAGGTCTATATCTACCGCTATGCGGAGGATAGCGATGGCAATCCGTCTCTGGATAATATTTTAGACGACGCCGAATACGAAGCCGTATCCGACCGCTTTGATGAGTGGCTTGACGAGGCGGAATTTAACGACATGGAGGACTGAGACGCTCTCCTGCCTCGGCAATAAAGCGCGAGATATCTGCATCTTTCTGATTCATCTGTTTGACGGAAAAGAGATGCAGATATTTTTTTTGCCCGCGTCATACCGACGTAAAACATCCGGCGCTCCTCCTCGATGTCCTGATCCAGCACCGCCTTCTTGTAGGGCATCACTCCCTCGTTCACGTCGATCAGATAGACGTTTTCGTACTCAAGCCCCTTGGCGGAATGCAGCGTGGAAAGCGCTACGCTCTCACTCTGCTTTTCCTGGCTCTGGTACAGGCGTTCCAATTCCCTGGTGTAATTCTCGATGTGCGCAAACCATCCGTCATAATCTTCATAGCCTCTTGCGCTTTCCTGCAGTTCATCCAGCACATCATAAAGTTCATCCGCCCGGATACGCCTGTAATCTGCATACTCGGCACAGAACTCGTCATATCCGATGCCTTTCCGGATATAGTTGATGGCGGCAAACGGATTCATCCGGCGAAGCTGCATCATATCATGCTCCAGCGTGACGATCCGCTCCGCCACCCACGGCTGTTCCGCCTCTCTGAAATACCATTCCCACACATCGAATGCCACCGTGTCCTCGTCCAATGAATCTCTGCTGATATAGCGCTTCGGGCGGTTCATGATCTGCAGAAAATCACGGCGTTCCCGGCTTCCCTGCGCGATCCGGATATAGGCAAAAATATCCCTTGCGATCCAGTGCTCGTAAAGGTTCGGTATGCGGTCTCTCGTCCGGAACGGAATATTGTACTCCATCATCTGCTCCATCAGAAGACGCGGCTGTGTGTTAGTGCGGAACAGCACAGCAAAATCACGGTAGCTCTTTCCCCTCTCCACCGCATCACAAATATCGCGGATGATCCGCAGATTCTCCTTCCGCTGATCCTCAAAAACGGCATACTCCACCCCGGTCTCCGCCGGGAGTGCCGCGCGGATGCGCTTCTGAAAGCGCTCCTTATTGTGCCCGATCAGATTCAGAGCATCCTCGACAATATTGGCCTGTGACCGGTAATTCGTGTCGAGAAGCACTGTTTTCGTCCCCGGAATTTCACGCTCAAACCGCAGCATAATCTCCGGCTTTGCTCCGCGGAAGCGGTAGATCGACTGGTCGTCATCCCCCACAACAAACAGATTTCTCTGCTCACCCGCAAGCAATCTGACCACCTCAAACTGGATCTGGTTGATGTCCTGGAACTCGTCAATCAGAATGTAGGGATATTTTTTCTGCCAGGCAGCCAGAATATCCTTCCGCTCCTTGAAAAGCTCCCATGTATACAAAAAAGCATATCCTCGAAGTCAATCAGATGATGCGCATAGAGATATTCGTGGTACTCGCTGTAAACTCTCCGGAACACCTCTTCCCCGCAGTTCGTGGAATAGTAATGATCGAGTGAAATTCCGCTGTTTTTCACTAGACCGATCTCCCCAGAAGCGCTGCGATGAACTCCGACTCATCCTCATATTCCAGCCTGTGGCGCTTAATGATCTCACGCATGCAGCTCACCCGCTGCTCCTCGCGGATGATGTTCTCCGCCTGATAGTGGTAGGCGTGCTTTAAGATCATAAAAAAAGACGGCGTGGAAAGTTCCAAACGTCACTGCGGAAGATTTTCCGCCCATCAGGCGCAAAAAACGTTCCTTCATCTCCGTTGCCGCCGCTCTTGTAAACGTGATGACAAGAATGTTTGCCGGATTGATTCCATATTCTGTTATCAAATGTCTGGTGCGTTCCGTAATGACAAGGGTCTTGCCCGAACCGGGCCCGGCCAGTACGAGCATGGGACCATCCTTGTGACGGATGGCCTCACGCTGAGACGGGTTAAAACTCATAGATTACCTCTGATTATTTCTGTAACATGGAAATGCCTTTTTTGATTCTCGCAATGGATTCCTCTTTGCCTAAAACCTCCATCAGCTCTGTCGCTCCGCCCGGCGTCATCTGTTTGCCGGACACTGCGGTACGGATCGGCCACATCACATAGCCGTTCTTCACGCCCTTTTCCTCAACATACTTAAGGAGCGTCGCATAGAGTGCATCATTGGAAAAATCCTCCTGCGCTTCCAGCAGCGGCAGGACGTCGCTTAAAACCTCCAGCGAGGTCTCTGCATTGGTCTTCATCTTCTTGTGTGTGTACATCGCAATATCGTACTCCGGCAGTTCCTCGAAGAAGTCGATGTGGTCGCGGATCTCCGGGAAAACCTCGATACGGGTCTTCACCATCGCTGCAATCTTCTTCAAATCCATATCCTTGTGAATGACCTCGCGCAGATACGGCTCCGCCATCTCATAAAAACGGTCAAAATCCATCGCCTTGATGTACTCCCCGTTCATCCACTTTAACTTGGTGCAATCGAACACCGCCGGGGATTTGCTGATTCTGTGATAGTCGAACTCTTTGATCAGCTCATCCAGGGTAAAGATCTCACGGTTGTCCTCCGGGCTCCATCCCAAAAGTGCGATGTAGTTGACCACTGCCTCGGACAGGAATCCCTGCTCTAAGAGATCCTCAAAGGAAGAATGTCCGCTGCGCTTGGAAAGCTTTTTATGGTTCTCATCCGTAATTAACGGCAGATGAATGTACACCGGTGACTCCCAGCCGAACGCATCATAAAGACGCTGATACTTCGGTGCTGAGGAGAGGTATTCGTTTCCGCGAACCACATGTGTAATATTCATCGTGTGGTCATCAACAACATTTGCAAAGTTGTAAGTCGGGTATCCGTCCGACTTGATTAAAATCATATCGTCCAGTTCTGCGTTCTCCACGGTGATATCTCCGTAAAGTTCGTCGTGGAAGGTTGTCGTTCCCTCATTCGGAATATTCTGACGGATGACAAACGGCTTGCCGGCAGCAAGATTTGCCTCAATCTCCTCCTTGCTAAGGTGCAGGCAGTGCTTGTCGTAGAGCGTGATCTCCTTGCCCTCGACCACCTCTGTCTTAAGGGATGCCAGACGCTCCTTGTCACAGAAGCAGTAATATGCCTCCCCCTTCTCAATCAGCTCTTTAGCATATTTCATGTAAATGCCGGTCTTCATACGCTCGCTCTGTACATAAGGACCGTATCCGCCGTCCTTGTCCGGTCCCTCATCGTGTACAAGTCCCGTCTCCTGCAGCGTGCGGTAGATAATCTCGACAGCGCCCTCCACATAGCGCTCCTGATCGGTATCCTCAATGCGAAGCATGAAATCTCCTCCGGCATGCTTTGCAATTAAAAACTCATATAATGCGGATCGCAGATTGCCGACATGCATTCTTCCTGTCGGGCTTGGTGCGAATCTGGTTCTGACTTTACTCATCTTAAACCTCCATTGTATAACACCTTACGGTGCTGTTTCTTTCCTAAATAACAACAGCCTGTGGCTGTCCTTTGTCTTGTGACATGACCACAGGCTATTATATAACAATTTGATACTTCTGGCAAGCGGACAAATCCTGTGCCTATAATTTTTTGAAGACCTCTGTCTCGCGCTTCAAATCTGCCGCGATGTGCTGGTTCTCGTCCATATGGCGCGTGATGTCCTCCATGTCGCCCACGAGCACCTGCGTGCTGTCGGCAGCGCTGGAAACGCCCTTCACACCCTCCTCGATCGCATGTGCAATCGTGTTGATGGAATCCGCGATCTCTGCCATCGTCTTCTTTAAGACCTCCGTCTTCTCGGTAAAGTCTCCCATGCTGGTCTCAATGTGGGTTGCCTTCTCCCGGTACGCACTTCCGGCATCGACAAACGCCTCAAACTCCGGAAGAATGGAATCATTCATATACTGCACCAGCCCGTTGGAATGTTCCGTGAGGTTTCCAACCGCCTCCGTCACAACGCGGTTGATCTGCTGGATACGGTTGGCTGCCTCCTGGCTGGCGGCTGCAAGCTGGCTGATCTCCGTCGCAACAACGGAAAATCCTCTGCCCGCTTCCCCTGCTCTCGCTGCCTCGATGGAGGCATTTAACGCCAGAAGGTTGGTCTGGCTTGCAATATTTAAAATATCATCGGTCAGGCTGTTTACCTGATTTACGCTCTTGCTGTCCGATTGCCTGATTTAATACGGTTAAAATCTCATTGACCTTGGCTCCGGTAGACTCCATGTTCTCCCTTGCGGAAGCCTCCATGGAATCCGCATGTTCCTTCATCTCGCGGGTGTACGCGTTGATCTCTGACGTGCGCTCCGCGATCTGGTCAACTTCCTGCTTTACAGACTCGGTGTTCGTATTGATGAGGGATGCATTGGCTGACATCTCCTCCATCGTGGCAGAAAGTTCTTCTGTGAGTGCCGACAGATCCGACACACTGCCATTCGATGTCACGACGCTGTCGCGCACCTCGCCGACCACAGATTCCATTCTGGTTGAATTGTTCACGATCACCTTGAAAATATCCTGAAGCTTGTCCATAAACACGTTGATGCCGTTGCCGACCGCCGCGACCTCCTGGTTGGCGTGCACGCTCACACGTCTCGTCAGATCGCCCTCGCGCTTGTCAATGTCCTCAATAATATCTGTGATCTCCTTCTGTGTCTTTAACAGAGGGATAATTACCAGCTGGAATACGCAGATCAGAGTTGCAAGCAGCGCCGCCACACTGATGATGATGGATGCCGTGCTCGCCGCGATTGCCGTCCGGTAGACCGCTGCAAGCTGTTCCTTTGCCACATCCGCATTTTCGCTGACATTGGTGCGGATTGCCGCAATGCTCTCCTGCATTGCACTGGAATAATCGGCGATCTTGCCGTTTGCCAGCGCATAAGCCGCCTCGTTATCGTTGTTGGCACTGTATGCCATGAGGTTGGCAAGCTCGTACTTCATTCCCTCGTAGTTGGACACCAGCGCATCGTATTCCGCCTTGTTGTCGTCTGTCACATATTCCTGGAAATCATCCAGATATGTCTCTAAGGTCTCCTGCTCACTCCGGATGGTCTCGACCAGCGAGATCATGGTATTTAAGTCGGTCGCCACGATATGGGACAGTCCCAGTCTGTGGATCAGAAGCGTCTCTTTCTGAATATCGCCGAGCTCTGAAATACAGCTCGTAGCCGTTTGCAATCTGCGTTGCATTTGCATTTACTCTCTTAATATTGGTCACTGCTAGAATATTGGAAACGACTGACACAAATCCCAGGATAAATACCGGAATCAGAATAATAAACTTTGTACTGATATAGCTTTTTTTCTTCATATCCTGCTCCTCCCCGTTACTGTACCGTCGACTGTGTAATTCCAGCCACAAGCGTATCCATCACTTCCTGCGGATCCGTTCCGTTTGTGCTGCCTGTCGCCATCAGATTGCCGAACTCCGTCGTCGCATCCCAGAAGCTGTTGCCCACACGCTGGAGTTTGCCGTACTGCGCCTGCGCAATGACTGCCTGGATGGCAGGCACCGCCTGTACCTGCTCCGACGCAGCCGCGTTTTTATTGGAAGGTCCCTGATCGCGCTCCTCAAGACGCAGCATCTGGTTCTCCTCGTTTGTAAACCAGTCTGCAAGCTTTAATGCCCAGTCCTTGTGCTTGGAATAGGCGTTGACGCCCATCATCTTATAGCCCGTGAAAGAGGCCATCTGGATCTGCTGTCCCGCGCAGGTGTAGGTCGGAAGCTTCACTGCCCCGTAATCGTTGCCCCATACCTTTTTGATCTCCGATGCATTCCACACGCCGCTGACGCCTGCCACAACCGTTCCGTCCTGCACGCCCTCCATGAATTCCGTGTCGGTACAGCTTAAAAACGCCGGATTCTGTGCGATGGCAAGCAGCGCCTCCTCAATGTCGGTTCCCTTTATGCTGCCTTCCGTCGCATTCCAGTCGCAGTAGTTCGTCACCCCGTCGTCATTTACACCGAAATCCAGTCCGGTGTTGCCGAAAAACGCATAGAGGTACCAGCCGGAACTCCAGTCCATCGTCACCTTCTTGCCCACAGCGCCCGCTGCTGCCAGAAGCCCGTCCATCGTCTGGACGTCCTCTTCCGTCAGGTAATTCTTATCGTAATACAGAAAATATCCGTTGTCCGCCGTCATCGGGTAAGCGTACAGCGTATCATTCACAGAAGCCGCTGCAACCGCCTCATCCAGATTCGCCTCCCGGATCTCATCTGCATTTGGTACCTGCTCTAAGGCACCGGCTGCAACCATGCTGGTAAGCTGATCGTCCGGCAGCGGGAAGACATCCGCTCCGTTATGTACATCTCCAAGCAGCGTATTGCGCGTCTCAGCATCTGCATTCTCCGCAAGCTGAATATCAAAATCTGCCTGTCCTGCATATTTCTGCTCGAAGCTGTCGATCATCTCCTGCAGAACATCAAAATTGGCCTCCTCTGCCCATACGGTCAATGTAACCTTGCCGTCATCCTCCGCTGCATCGCCGGACAACTCTGTCGAATCCATGACCGCCTCCGTCTGCAATACGGACGGTTCACCGTTTACGGACTCTCCACCTGCCGTCGTATCCGCACTTGTACAGCCCGCCATTGCTGTTGTAACAAAAAGGTTGCCGCTGCAACCGCCGCAATAACATGCTTCTTCATTTGAAATCCCCTTCCTTTGTATTCGTATCTGTATGTGCAAATTCTCTCTGCCGCCTCTTCTGTTCTTATACACGATTTTGCACTCATTTTATATATTTTACACCTATTTTACAAAATGCGCAATCGGTTGTTCCTTTTTTTAATTTTTCTTATCCTTTCTCCCACTTTTACATCCGCTGCAGGATGAGCAGTGACCACAGCAGCCACACTCTTCTTTGTCGTTTTTTCTTTTCCCATATACAAAAGCGCCAGGATGATCCACCAAAGGATACACCCCAGCACAATCAGATCCAACGCATGCAACCCACTCAAAAGAAGATTCCTCCTATCTGATAAACCGCAAATGCCATCAGCCACGCGACCGCGCATTGAAGCACCACGACGAGAAATGCCCGCATGCCGCTTCCCATCTCACGCTTCACCGCCGCAATGGCTGCAACACACGGCGTGTAAAGCAGCGTAAACACAAGGAAGCTTGCCGCCGAGCGCCCGGTAAACATACTTCCGAGCACTGCTTAGATTGGCAGTCGCCGTGCCAGTCAACACACTCAAGGTGCTGACCACCGCCTCTTTTGCCGTAAATCCAGTAATCAACGCCGTAGACACCCTCCAGTCCGACAAACCGCGCGGTCCAACCAGCGGTGCGATCCACTGCCCCACCAGAGCGAGCAGACTGTTCTCACTGTCTGTCACCACATTAAGTTTCAGATCAACGGTCTGCAAGAACCAGATGACAATCGTTGCCACAAAGATAATGGTAAACGCGCGCTCTAGGAAATCCTTTGCCTTATCCCAGATCAGCTGTCCGACACTCTTTGCCGACGGGAAACGGTAATTCGGCAGTTCCATGACAAACGGAATCGGATTCCCGCGGAACGCCGTATGATTCAATACCAGCGCGGATAAGATGCCGACCACAATTCCCGCCGTGTAGAGAAGTATCATCACGACCGCCTCGTTTCCCGGGAAAAATGCCGCCGCAAACACCGCGTAGATCGGTATTTTGGCAGAACAGCTCATATAAGGCGTGAGCATAATTGTCATCTTCCGGTCTCTCTCACTCGACAGCGTCCTTGTCGCCATGACCGCCGGAACCGTACAGCCGAATCCGATCAGCATTGGTACAAAGCTTCGCCCGGATAGGCCGATCTTACGCAGCGGCTTGTCCATCACGAAAGCCACGCGCGCCATGTAGCCGGAGTCCTCCAGAATCGAGAGGAAGAAAAACAGCACCACGATGATCGGCAGGAAGCTTAACACACTCCCGACGCCGGCAAAAACACCATCGATGAGCAGGCTGTGCACAACCGGATTCAGTCCGTACGCGGTAAGTCCCCTGTCGCAGACGGCAGTAAACGCGTCGATTCCCATCGCCAGCCAGTCGCTCAGAGCCGCGCCGACCACATGGAACGTCAGCCAGAAAATCAAAAACATGATCAAAAGAAACATCGGAATCGCAAGGTACTTGTTCGTGAGCACACCGTCGATTTTCACACTCCGGATGTGTTGCTCTCCTGACATTTTTTAACCGTTTTTTGGCACACCTTCTCTATAAAGGTATACCGCATGTCAGCTAACGCCGCATTCCGGTCCAGTCCGCAGTCTTTTTCCATCTCCGCAATACTGTGTTCCATCATTTCCAGCTCATTCTCAGAAAGAGCCAGACGCTCTATAATATCCGTATCATTTTCCACGATCTTCGTCGCCGCAAAGCGCGGAGACATTCCGATATTTACCGCATGATCCTCCACCTGATGCGACACCGCGTGAATGCAGCGGTGTACCGGTCCCTGCTCGCAGAAATCCATGACTTTGGGCGGTATCTTTTTTGCCCGCGACTTCCACGATCGCCGCAATCAGATCCTCAATTCCCTCGTCCTTCGCCGCACTGATCGGAATCACGGGAATCCCTAATTCCTGCGACATCTGCCTGTAATCAATGGAACCTCCGTTTCCGCGGACCTCATCCATCATATTCAGCGCCAGCACCATCGGAATGTGCATTTCAAAAGCTGGAGCGTCAGGTAAAGATTTCTCTCGATGTTCGTCGCATCCACAATGTTGATGATTCCATCCGGCTTCTCATTTAAGATAAAATCTCTGGTGACAATCTCCTCATTGGTATAAGGTCTGATGGAATAGATTCCGGGGAGATCTACCACGGAACAATTCTTCGTGGAGCGGATTTCCCCCATCTTCTGATCCACCGTAACGCCGGGGAAATTGCCGACATGCTGGTTGGCTCCTGTCAGCTGATTAAACAGCGTCGTCTTACCGCAGTTCTGGTTTCCAGCCAATGCAAATATCATTTTTCTTCCTCCGGTTTCACTTCAATTTTCGCTGCGTCCTCCCGCCGGATCGTAAGCTCATACCCGCGGATGCGTATTTCAATCGGATCTCCCATCGGAGCCACCTTGCGCACCTCCACAGCAGTCTTTCCGGGATCAACGCCCCATGTCATTCTCAACAGATGCTTTGCATCAGATTCCGTGTCTCTTCCACGTTTTGACAATCCGCCGGGTGCATGTCCGACACACCGGAGACAATGGGCGGACTTTCTGGTGTCCCTAATGGCACCTCTTCACAGAGACAATATAAAACCGCGCGAAAACCGAAACCGAAACTCACTGCCATCTGCTATTAAAAACATGGCAGATGGCAATTCAGACATCGGCTTCGCGCGGTTATGTTTTGTTCGACATAAAGATGGCATTTATGCCATCTGTTGTCTGGTGCCGCAAGGGACACACACAAAAAGTCCTACAAATTGTCTTCCGGGATGCGGACATGACCCGCGGAGTGCTCCAAACTTGAAAGACACGGATCATCGAAGATGCAAACATCCGGCTGGTTAGAAATACCACATTTTTTGAACCGAATTTTCCTCTGCATTTTCATCTGAAATCCTACGACTCCTTTTATTTTCCGCATCAAATTCGCTTAAAAGTTCGAGATCGTCCTGAATCATCCGAAGTCCCTCGCCGAAGCGCTGGAAGTGAACAATCTCCCGCTGACGTAAAAAGCGGATCGGGTCGCAGACCTCCGGATCCTTGACCAGACGCAGAATATTGTCGTAGGTCGTGCGCCTGCCCGCCGCCATATCTTCAAACAGATCGGTGATCGCATCGCCCTTAGACTGGAACTCGCACGCATTGAACGGAATGCCTCCCGCCGCCTGCGGCCAGATACCCGCCGTGTGATCCACATAGTAAGGCGCAAACCCCGCCTCCTCCAGTTCCTCCGCACTCAGTCCTTTCGTGAGCTGACGGACGATGGAAGCAACCATCTCAAGATGTGCCAGCTCCTCTGTGCCAATATCGGTCAGCAGCCCCGCCACCTTCCGATCCGGCATGCTGTAGCGCTGCGACAGGTAACGAAACGATGCTGCCGCTTCTCCGTCCGGGCCGCCGTACTGCGACAAAATGATCTGCGCGATCTTCGCATTGGGGCTTGTGATGTTGACCGGGTACTGCAGGCGTCTCTCATAATTCCACATTAGCAGCCACCTCCTTCCCACGGCAGGGGCTGTTTTGCCCAATCCCAGTAAGCATCTGGATTTGCCGTATCAATCGTCAGCGGTCCGAATTTGTCCGCATACACCTGCATGGCATTTCTGCGCATTTCTATATGATGATTGAAGTAACAGATCGCTTCCGCATCTATGGGATGCGTATCCAGATACTCCGCGATGTCCACCACAGCAAAGCTCACCATATTGATCCAGTGCAGAAGCTGTGCCTGATTCATCTGTGTCATCTGATTCATCAGCAACGCCTGCACCCCCTTCCCACTGCCAGAAACGGCTTATCAAGTTCTGGGAATATGGTTCCGGTTTCAAGTGCCTTATCCAGTTCGTAGGTCGTTTTAAAGTGCTGCCAGGGAACATATGCCATCGCAACCACATATTCCGGCTGTCTATCAGAAGCTGCATCCGGTTCACACGCACATCGGCTGCGCGTGTTTCCTGCTGCATTGTAATTTCTCATGCGGCTCTCCTATTATGATATCTTCCCTTTACTCTATGCCGCATCCCATTCACTTGTGCTAATCTCCCTCGTTAATTTTATCTACTGCATTTAAAATCTTCTCCATCTGGGGGCGCATGCTTCCGACCTTGTCTAAAAGCTGTTCTGCCTCCTCTTTCTGCTCGTTGACCTGCGAGATTGTTCTCAATCCGTGCGCGCAGCTTCTGTCTGCGCCCGATCAGTCCGTGCTTGATCTCCACCATCTCCTTGGGATCGACGAGCGCAACCGCTTGTGTTACCCACACATGCGCATCGTACAGTTGATAATTGGAGAGCATGCGCACCAGTCTGCCGTTAAAATATTCCAGATCCTCATTGGTTCTCTGATATTTCTGGCGTTCCTTGACCGCCTCCAGATAATACTGCCACTGGTTTTCCAGTTCTCCAGCACTTTTTACATGGTATTTTTCACACGCATAATCGACCGCATTGGCAACATTGATATATTTCAGCTTGACCTTGTTAAGCAGAACAATCGCACGGTTCTGGCTCCGCTCCGCCACCTGTATCTCCGACAGGTCATTCTGGATTTTCATGTAAATACCGCACACCACCACCGCAGTTGCAAAGATCAGTCCCATCCACGCATAGTAGAAATCCTTTTCCAGAATAATCTGTAAAATTCCGAACACCACCGCGAGCGTCACCGCCAGACCGACAATAATATACAGCACATTTTTTTAACTTTTTCTGCTGATGGTCCAGGTATTCCTTGCGCAGATTCCACTCGGACTTTTCCCGTTCCAGATATTTCATATCCCTCTGCAGCGTATCCCGGTGCAGTTCGTTGGTCTTAAAACGTTTGATTGCCTCCGGCAGTTCCCGCTCCTGCTGCTCTAACTGTGCAAACTGTGCATCCGACAGCTTCTTGGAAGAGTTGAGGAATTCCGTGCGTGCCTTGTTTAACTGCACCACATTTACCGCGATCTCAGAAATCTTATCTCTTTCTTCCTTCGGTATCTTCTCCAGAGTCTCAATATCATTCAGATAGGACGTCACAATCCGGTATTCTTCCTTCTCATCGTCCAGCTCCTTGGTCAGCTCAATCATCTGCTCTAAGCGCTCCACCACGTACTGTTCAATCTTACCGGTATTTTTATAATCCTTTTTTGAGAGAACCGTTGTATTTAATTCTCCCATCTTACTCTCAAAATCAGGTTCCTTTTTCTTTCTCTTCCAAAAAACATCGTTTCACGCTTCCTCTATATTCTGCAATTTTTCCGATAGGTATCTTTCCACTCTGCAAGCATTCCTGCAATTTCATCTTCCTGCCCGTCGGCAAACAGTCCGTCCACCTGCTCTTCAAACTGACGGATTTCGTCCATCCGGGAAAGTTCGGAAAGCCTGTGCGCCGCCTCCGCCGCCTCCTCTGCTGTCATGCCGCATTCCGCCGCCGTATTCTTGAATCCGTCATCATCGTGCAGACACCGGTACGCATAGAGACATTCGCGGAGAGATTCGGGATTCTCATTGAGTCCGTACGCCTTCCGGTAACAGTCCGCTGCTTCCCGAAACCGGAATAATCCGGTATACGCTTTTCCCAGGTTATGCCAGACATTCCCGACCAGGATCGGATTCTCCGCTGCCTGATTCGCAAGCAGCGTTCTGTACGCCGCGATAGCTGCCGCATAGCGCCCGTTTGTCACATAGCGGTCAGCGCGGATCTTGCTGCACTCGTATTCGGATTTGTGTTCCAGCTGCGCGATCTGCTGCGCAATCTGCGCGATCTGCATTCTGTCACAATACCCGCTCTGCGACAGCAGACAGGTCACAAACTCGGACAGGGTGCCGCCTTTTCTCACAATCTCCCGAAGGGCATCTGCAGCATCTTTTAGTTTCAGTTCCCGTTCCAGCCAGTTGCAGAGATCCTCATTCATAAAATCACTGCGGAGCAGATAGACATTGTGGCAGATATAATAACTTAATTCCTCCAGCGAGTAAACGCCGATTGCCGCCTCCTCCACATAATATGGAAATGCCGCCATATTCTGATTGCACAGAATCAATTCTCCCATCGTCTTCTCCCACACCTCTACGGATTCTCTTCCGAAAATTCCATCCGGTAATCCCACACTTTATCCGAACTCTTAAATAATTCCCCGAATCCAAGATCCCGGATCTGGATCCAGACCTTTGTATCCGAAACCGGTTTTGCCGTGATGCGAAGCCTCGTTGCCTTGTCCGGGCGTTCCGGCAGATCCAGAAGCTTTAGCTTCTCCACCTTCGCCTCCCGGCTTCCCGGCGGCTGCAGCCAGAAATCAATCTCCGGCGTTCCCGCAAGGATCACTTCGCACATTCCCTGCGTCTCGTACCAGTTGTCCCCTGCACTGATCAGCGTATAGAACTCTGCTTTTCCCATATTCCGGACTTTTAAGCTGACATTGACTTTCATCTCATTGTCGCCCAGATATACATAATCCCAGTTTTCCTGCTGTTCACTGCACAAGGCGGCGTAGCAGGCCCCTTGGAGTACAGATTCTTCCCGACAAACGCTCTCCTGCCCTGACACAGAAACGCCACGGACTGTTTCATCCAGTCCCCGTCAAATCCGTCTCCCGTCAGGTACACCGACGAGACAATATGTCCGCGGAAGCAGTCCTTTAGAATGCCAAGAAAATTCTCGTCCCGGCTGTCCGCATTCATCCGGCGCACTTCCTCCGCCAGCGAGATCAGCTGCGGCGTCGTGCGTTTTTCCTTATATAATCTGCAGCAGCGGATATCCTCCCTGCGGTAATCGAACAGATACACGTCGTGCATCGAAAGTTCCGGCACCTGATGGTAGGCAAAATAGTAAAAACATTCTTTCCGGTCAAGCAGCTGCAACTTTTCCCGGTCAATTCCAAGCTTCGGCGCCATCGAAAGGAACAGCTCCGTCGCCTCCCGCGACAGCTTTTCCATACAGATGACCAGCCGGTCCGGCTCCCATCTTCTGTCGGGGCCGCATGCCAGTCGTATCAGTTTTTTTCAGATAGAGGGTCAGCAGTTCCTCCGCCGGATAGGTCTCCCCATCCACAAAAACCTTCTCACCGCCGACCGCCCGCGAGAGAAGTCTGCCGTTCGCCTCCTCGCCCTGTGCAATGGCAAGCCGCACTGCCTCCTCGCCGACAAACCACTGCCCGATTCCTTTCTTCTTGGTAATCAGCGCCGGAATCTGATAGATTTCGCTCCCTGCAATCGCAGAAAAGGTCTCCGGTTCTTTCTTATTCAATTCATAGCTGCTGATCACAGCGTACTGGTCATCCAGATCGATTCCCAGATAAAACCGGTGTTCCATATGTTCCCCTCTCTGTGCTACAATAGCCGGTATGCCTCTTCCGTCACTTTTGTCATGCCATAATAGCGCTTCATCTTCCCGGCAAGCTTCTCTCTGTCATCGAGCGTACACGCCAGCAGCATCTCATTCAGCCATGCGTAGCGGTCTCCGCTGCCCTCTTCCATAATATCCCCGTTGCCCAGGCAGCCGCTCGCCCCGATCTGCCCGTCCGCGGTCTGGCTCTCCAGGATATAATACTGAACCTTCTCCCCGAAGAACAGGATAAAGTCTTTTACATAGATTCCGTCATACATTTCCGTCAATTCATCCGCAAGATATTCCTGCTGTGCCTCCAGCCGGTAATGAACCTCGATCTGCTGCCCCGGCGCGGTGTGATATTCCAGAAAGAACTTATCTGTAAGCTGATATTTGCGCAGCAGCTTTTCGTCGAACTTCCGGAAAAATGCAAAATACAGATTATGCCGGATGCAGGTGTCAAGAAGCTCGTCCGCGATCTTTCTGTCACGCTCCGACAGGTGATTCTCCGAGAGATATTTTAGCAGTGCAATCCGGCAGACGCGGTTTAGATCGCCCCCGGTCAGATAACGCTCCCTGATCTGGCGGAACACATGCTCCGGCACGACGGCGTCCTCCGTGAGATACATATTGGCAAAATAAGAGAGATACGCCATGCAGACCAGATCTCTGCCGCCCCCTGCGCAATAACTTTCGTAGATCTCTTCCATGTGCGGCGTGTAATCGGTCGTATAGAGCATCTGTGTCAGAATCCGCTCTTCCAGATCAAACGTGTCGATCTGAAATTCGCCCGCAGCTTTCCACAATTCCGCCATCTGCTTGGTCGGCCCATTAAAATACTTGCAGAGGTAAATCAGCATGACATCGCTGTATTTTCCCTGCCGGAAGGTGCTCTCCGCAAATCCCAGCAGAAAATCATCCTCCTCATAGCCGTGATCCGCGATCGCATAGCTGCAGAGGGAGACGCGCCACTCCGTCTTCAGATAATCGTAGCCGTCGATCTGCACCATCTGATAGGCCTTCTCATAGAGGTGGTTCTCCGTCAGAAGCGCGGCCATCTGCCTGCGCACACTCACGTCGGAAAGTGCCTCCGCGAGCTGCCCCTTCATCAGATCCAGTTCCCCCTCCGAATAGGAAAAATCCCTGCCGTCTTTTTTTTTCTCGTAAGAAATCAGCGCAAGTGCAAGCCGGACGAGATAGGTTCTGGAAAGTCTGCCTGACTGCAGCAGCTGCAATGCATAGGTCTTCTCGGTATCGCTCCATGCCTCCGGCTCCATATGCCGGCTCATATACCAGAGCAGATAGGCGTTCTCCCCCGGTGCAAGCGAGAGACACTGACCCACATACCGCTCCGGATACATCAGCGCCTCATCCTGGTATACCACACTCGAACAGAACCGGTTGCCGTTCGTATCTTCCAGCACAATGCTATACTGTGGCGTATACGCCTTAAAATAGGCGGTTCCGTTCACAAACGACACGCTCTGCGGCATTTTCATCTCCTCATGCCAGATGATGGCTCGGGCGATCTGACGGTTGGTGCAGCTGATTCTGTGTGTGAACAAAAGCGGCGCCAGACTGTGTGCCAGTTCTTCATCCAGTATACCCTTGGGCAGCATCTCATCGTAGATCACCGCCAGATGATCGTTGATGTGCCCCGCCTCGATCTGTGCCATTGCAAACTGCTCCATCGTGCGCTGATATTTCTGGTATACCTCCGGCTGTTTCGTTCTGGCTGCTATGATATTGACAAACAAGACCGCCTTCTGCGTATAGGAAAGCGTACTGTCATACTGGAAATACATCTGAATCATGCGCGGAACTCCGCCCACCTCACGCGCATCCAGCGACATCAGATACGCCTCATAGAGTCCTGTAAGCCTTATCTTCTGCTCGATTCCGAGCTCATACCACCGGTGGTACTCGGTTTCGTAACACTGTGTGCGGATCAGATATGCACAGATGGCAGAAAGCATCTCCTCCTCCGGCTCCACCTGATACGCCGCCTCTAAGATCTCGTACAGTACCCGCGACTTCTCACGCACCTCCGGCAGCAGATGCCTGATCTGCTGTGCAAGTTCCTTTGTGAGGACTCCCTGGCGCATCGCCCACCGCAGGACTTTCAATTCATACGTTCCCAGTCTGGTTAAAAGATAGGGATCCTGCCAGATCAGATAATAGCTTTCCAGATAGAGATACGGGCTGCTGCATCCGCCCTCGATCCATGCTTCAATCGCCTTATACTTTCTTGGACTGCTGTAATAGTAGGATTCCCGCAAAAACAAAAGAATCCAGAACAACAGCGAACTCTTCGGATTCTTCTTAAAAAGGAGTTCAATCTCATCCGTCAGCTTATCGACATAGGACGGTTCCCTCTCAATCAGTGTGCACAGATACAGATAGTATCCCCATTCCGGCGTCTCCCTGTCCCTGCAGCCGCGCTTATAATCCTCCATAATCCACGAAGCTTCCTGCTTCTGCCGGTTCACAAGCAACGCCTGCGCTTTCATCAGCGCATACATCTCACACTCCGGTTCCATTGCCATCATATGATCCAGGAGCTCCACGGACTGATTCGCCCATGCGCCGGTCACAATCTTTTTTCAGCCGGTAATCAATATATAGCTGTGCAAGCCGCATCCGTCCGCGCTGTAATTCCAGATGCTCCTCCGATACGGCTTTTGCGCCGTCCGTCGTGGCGCACACTTCAAACGTAAGCGTCTGCTCCGGCAGGACAATCGAAAGTCTTCCAAAATTCTTCCCGGCATGCATGGCAGCTTTTTAACATAATATGGCACTTCCAGTGTGCTTCCGATAAAATCCTCATCCGTCAGCTGACTCTTTTCCGGCAAAAAGAAACGGCGCGTCCGACTCAATCGAAATGGAGAGATAGCCCCACTCATCCCGGTGCAGCTTCAGGCTCTCCCTGCGGTCGCCGGCGACCTGCTCGAATGAGGCATGATCCGCAAGAAGCGTAACCGCAACCGGCTTTTTCTGTCTGCACCCGCGCAGATATTCCTCCACCTTCTGCCATGACGCCGTGCCGTCCGCCTCCCCGTCATAGAGAAGACGCTCCCTGACCTCGGAGGGCTTTAGTATATTTTTAAAATGACCGGAATAAAACAGATGATATGCCTCCTGGGCACTGCTTTTTGCCAGTCCCGTAAAATCGTTCAGATTCTTAATGCGTCCCGCAGAGGTATCCGCATACAATCTGGATACAGACACAACAAAAGAAAGGTTATATTCTCCCTGGTTGCAGATTAGAAAAAAATCCCCCTTGACAATATCCCCTTCGATCAGTCCATTGCTATGAAATTGGTACCGGATCCGCACCTCTTCCCCTCAAACTGGGGTGTCAGACATTCCATTCTGGAATCAGAGGTATAGACTACTCCCGAAACGGCACATGGTTCGTACTTGTGATAATGAAATCTCCGGTGTAATCTCTACCCTCCGTCACCTCAATGTCGACTTTATCTGCAGAAAAAAGAAAGAAGCGGTCTGGCGTATTGGAACTTTCCCTTGCTAGCTGTTGTATCCGTTTACGCAAATTGACACCTGCTTTTCTATTGCTTTTTTGAACGCAATGACTATAATAGATTATAAACTAATTTGGAGGAGTAATCAATGATAAAACACAAGGACCATTTTCATGGAAGTGATCTCGAGAAAATAGAAGAAATCTACGGCATTAAAAAGGAAGAAATCGTCAGTTTTTCCGCCAATGTCAATCCGTTAGGAGTATCTCCGCTGTTAAAACACACGCTGTCCGATCAGATCGACGCCATTACCAGCTATCCGGACAGGAGTACACCTCTCTGCGCAGATGCATCGCTGCATACTGCGGAACCGAGACGGAGAATGTCATTGTCGGAAACGGCTCCACCGAGCTGATCTCCCTTTTTATTCAGGTCGAGCATCCGAAAAAGGCCCTTGTCATTGGTCCTACTTACTCTGAGTACGAACGTGAAATCGCGCTGGGCGGCGGCACCACACTCTATTATCCGCTGCGGGAAGCCGATGACCTCAAGCTCAATGTCGAGGATTTTCTCTCGCACTTAAATGAGAGCATTGATCTTCTCGTCATCTGCAATCCCAACAACCCGACTTCCTCCTCGATCCCGCGCAGCGACATGCGCCACATCTTAGACGTCTGCAAGCAGTACGACATCTATGTCATGGTGGATGAGACTTACGTGGAATTCGCCGATAATATGGCAGAACTCACGGCAGTTCCGCTGACAAATTATTATAACAACATCGTGATTCTCCGCGGCACCTCCAAGTTCTTTGCCGCTCCGGGGCTGCGTCTTGGATACGCCGTCACAGGCAACCGCGATCTGATCAAGTCCATCAATACGCTCAAGAATCCGTGGACAATCAATTCTCTTGCTGTCATCGCCGGTGAGACAATGTTCACCGACAGCGCCTACATCAAAGAGACCAAATCGTTGATCTCCTCCGAGCGCACCCGCCTGTGTAAGCTTTTTAATAAGAATCCGGACTTCAAAGTATACGATCCAAGTGCCAACTTTGTTCTGGTGCGCATCCTGCGCGAAGATCTCACCTCGCAGGATCTGTTTGACCGCGCCATCCGGCAGAAAATGATGATCCGCGACTGTTCGACGTTTCCGTTCCTGGATAATAAATACATCCGGCTCTGCTTTATGAGACCAGAGGACAACGACCGTCTGATCCGCTGCCTCTTCCATCAGAATTAAAGAGAAGCGGGATCCGTGATATTGGAGGAAAGCAGATAACTGGAAGTTCCGGATAGAACAGACGGCGGCAAATTCTTTGAAGCAAAATTCATGTATTTCTTCCATGCCGCAGCTGGCATCCCATTCCGTGTCTCTTCCACGTTTGGACTCTCACGGAGTGTGTCCGACAACCCGCAGACAATGAGCGGACTTTCTGGTGCCCTAATGGCACCTCTTCACAGACACTATAAAACCGCGCGAACCGAAACTCGCCGGCATCTGCTATTGAAAATAAGGCAGATGCCGACTCAGACATCGGCTTCGCGCGGTTATGTTTTGTTCAGAGGTGTCCATAAGGGACACACACAAAAAGTCCTAAAATTGTCTGCTGGCTTGCGGACACAGTCCGTGGAGTGTTCCAAACTTGAAAGACACGGATCATCGAAGATGGCAAGCGCGGCATGGTTAGAAATACCGGATTTTGCGGTCAGAATTGCCGCCGTCCGTTGTATCCGGAACTTTCAGTTATCTGTTTTTGCAATATCACAGATCCCACTTTTTTTATGTAAACTGCTTCATCTCGTCAGTTCTGCCTCGGATCGTTCCGATGGCCCCCTTTACTTCCTCCGCATAGTTCCGGTTCTGCTCGCTTATCTCACGCACCTGCTCGGCGCTTGCAGTCACTTCCTCTGTCGCTGCAGACAGCTGTGAGATATTCTCCACAATACGGTTGTTGGAATCCGACAGTCCTGTGATCTGTCCCGCGATCTCATTGATATCTCCGATAAGCTGTGACATATTTTCATTCAGACGTTCAAAAGACTCTGCCGCAACCGCAATCTTCTCATTCTGGCTCTCTGTCGCTTCCACCGAAGACTCCACCGAAGTCATAACGTCGCGTGCATTTTCATTCAGCTCGTTGATGATCGTGGTAATCTCCTCCGTGGACTTCTTCGTCTGCTCGGCAAGCTGTCTGATCTGTTCAGCAACCACGGCAAATCCGCGTCCTGCCTCACCGGCTCTCGCACTCTCAATGGATGCGTTGAGTGCCAGCAGGTTCGTCTGGTTGGAGATATTGAGGATCATGCCTGCGATCTCCTCGACCTCCTTGGTCTTATTCTGCAGGCGTGTCATGGACTCCGTCACTTCATGATTCGTCGCCGCAATCTGCTCGGACTGGTTCTTCAATTCTTCCATTACCTGCAGATTCTCCTGAATATTCTCATTGGAATCCGTCGCCACATCCACCATCTTTCTGGAGCGCTCGCCCGTCTCGTCAATAGCCGACTGGATACTCTGTGTCATATTATTCTGCTCTTCGATATTCTTCGCCGTCGTGTTGGTTGCAGAAGAAATCTCCTGCATGCTCTGCGCAACTGTCTCCGAAGTGTGCACCAGTTCATCCACAAGACTGGTACTCCTCTCAGACTCATCCCGCACAGTCTTTGAGATGTCAAGGATTCCTTCCAGCATCACCTTCTGTTTCTCACCCTCGGACGCTGCAGAACCCAGTGCATGATCGCTGAATGTCTTGGCTATGCTGCCCACCCGGTACATAATGAAAAATAACAGATACACACATAATACCCGGCACAAGCTGTCCACATCCTGCAAACCAATCCCCTTGATTACACGAATGACCTCCACCAGTGTAAATAACGCCGTAAAAGCGATACAGGTCTGTTTATATCTCTTCATATCATAATACGGAATCTGCAATGTCAGAATGGCAATAAGTGCAAAATAGATAAACTCTGCATCTGTCTGCATTCCAATCAACGCAAATTCTACGCCGACACCGATGGCAACAACCCTCTTTAATCTCACATCAGACTTATTGCGCAGATAAAACGCCAGTTCAACCACCGCAAATAAAATAATCAGCACAACATTTCCGACCGCCGTACCGACTGCAATGCTCTTGCTCGCAAGCTTCGCCAGCAGATACACCCCAAACAGTACCCATAAAATAACCACTGCAAAAATATAAAATGTATTCATATAGCGGTAGCGTTCACTCTTATCTTTATAAATGTAATTCCTGTCTGAACCCGATGTCTGACCCATAGTCTTACTCCCTCCTGTCACTCTTTCTCTATCGATTCAAAATCTTTTTTTATTATAGTTCATTTCTCCTATTTTTTCTACTGTTTTTCAATTATTTTGACTAATTTTTTACACATTCCTTATCCTCGCGCAACACAACGCATCCGCTTCTTTTCCGTAAGCTGCGGCGGGTTGCTCCAGCGACATAATTCTACTCCGACGCAGTGAGATCCTGCCGAAGGGCTTTTTCATTCATAGGACGTAATTTCCTATGAAAAAAATCCGGCGGATACTTCCGCCGGATCTCTCATCCCCACTCTTTTTCATATGCCGTATACAAAAACTCCACGCAGCCGTCTACGCGGTACAGCCTGAAATTCTGTAAAAACAAAAGTGCCGCCTCGTACATTTTTTTCATCCTGCTCGTCCGCAAGGCTTCCCTCAAGCAGATAACTCATGCCGTTGTGGTATTCCCGTCCGTCCTGTATCGTGTAGTGGCGCCACAGTTCTTTTCGTTGCGCACATGCGGTCTGCTCCCGCATAAGCGTCTCCAGAAACTGTACGCACGGTCTTTCCGCCTCGCTGTAATGATTCCGGTACAGATACACAAAATGGTGCGGCGGTTCGATTCCGGGATTCTTCAAGCCATACTGGTTGACCGGATAATTGTCCTTCTGCTGCACCCAGCCAAACACCCCGTGAAATGTCAATCCGCCAACCGCCGCAAACTGCGTCCTCTGCTCTAATTCCTCCGGGGAGGATACCTTCTCTCCCAGTTCCGCTGCAATTCTTCCGGCAACCACAAAAAGCCGTCTGTGCATCTGTGCACAGCGGTAAAAATACCAAGCGTCATAGTACGTCGTGCCGGACCAGTTCAAGCCGCAGCGCGCCGTCAGGCGCTTTCCCGCTCTCTCCATGGAAAATACACTCATCCGCGCATTGGCACGCAGGAAAAATTCAAGGACAGTCTCCGTGATTTGCGGCTCCGTCTTCCTGCCTGTGCCGCCTCCCGTGTCCTTACACTTCTGGCAGCACAGGCCAAACAGTTCTCCCACCCCGTCCTCGTCCAGCTTTTTTTCGTGATAGTCCCGCAGGATGGCATTGGCAATCTGATAGAGAATGTTGGCTTTCCACTTTCCCACCATGCGCACGATCCCCATGATATCCTCATAGGATTCACACCAGAGTTCCTCCGGATCCTCCGAATGTTCAAAGGTGTCTCTTCCGGGGCGGATCCAGCTCTCGCCGTCGACTGCCGGTCTGGCTTTTTCGCTTTCCGCCTCCCGCTCCTTCGCCTCTTTGAGCAGAGACTCCAGAAAGAGAACGCTCCACTTTTTTCTGCCGGTCTTCTCCGGAATCCGGTCTGCTGCGCTGACCTTTTTGTCTTCACCCGCTCTGCTTCCATTCCTAACCTTTCGCATTGTAGCGGCTGCCGGTCTGCCGCGTCTGATTACTGTCCGACGCATAGCGGCTGTAATTGCCGCTGGTCGTATAAGAAGTTGCAGAAAGCGCTGCCGCCTGTTTTCTGCAGTTGCTCTTCACACCCGAAGCCAGCACCTGCACGCGGTTCGACAGCGTGCTCTTATCCCCGAAAATCTTCTGCACCGCCTCCGGTTTTACCGTCTGAAACACCGTCTTATCTAACAACAGCGTGCCGTCTCTCTGCAGCGTGATTCCGATCTGTTTTAAGGCGGTCTCCCGCGCGGAGATCTCCGTTTTCAGCTTCTTTGCATACGTCTCGTCCACACTGTCCGACAAGTCACCAATCTTGCGGATCATCATATTGTAATCGGATACAAAACTTTCCATTTCCTTCGTAAGCTGCTTTCCGGTGTCCTCTCCCTCCTGGTAAAGGGATTTTTCTCCCTCCTCCAGAAAACGCTTCATATGCGTCTCCACACGCTCCGCCGCCAGTCCCGTGATCTCATAATCGTAGCTTTTTTTCTGATTCTCCACGATTTTGTCGCCGGATACGGCTGTCCCGTTTTGAAACTGATTTAAAAACTGCATCCACGCAGATGTCCTGTAGTTTTTACTCTTTGGCGCGCTCTGCGTCGTTCCTTTGATGATGCGCGTGTCTTTGTGCTGCTGGAAAACGCACGCATCTTTGCCAGCCGGTTGTTCCTCGCACCCAGAATGGCAGACTGGTCTCTGTTATAAATTCTCATACTCATTTTCCCCGTTTCTTTTTCTGTATCCCTATCGTTCGTTAAGATACGTCTCATAAGCCGACGCAAAATCATTAAACTTCTGTTTCGCCATCAGAATGGACTCCCCGTTCTTCAGCAGGATCGTTCCCACCTCAAAACTTTTTACCGCGGCAAAATTCACCAGATACCCGCGATGGCAGCGGAAAAACCCGTTGCCTAAAATTTCTTCCACCTCCTTCATTCTGGCATAATATGCAATGATTCCCGTGTTTGTGTGAAGCACCACCTTACGCCCCACACTCTCTGCATAGAGAATGGTTTTCTGATCCACACAGCAATAGGTTCCGTCTGTTTTAATCAGCAGCGGGCGCTTCCTTTCTGCCCCTGCTTTTCTCTGTTTCAGTTCTCCCGCATTGTCAAACGCTTTTCTGCGGAACCATACTGGAATCTTTTTCTGGCACTCCTCTATGCCACTTTCCGAAAGGAAAAGAACATCCGGCATTGTGCCGCTTCCCTCAATTTCATCTCCGCAAAGAATCTGTACATCCTCTCTTACATATTCGCCTTCCATCTCTTTTAAATACTTACGCACGGATGCCTCATTCCCGCACGCCGCAATATATAACACTCATATTCCTCCCCGCTTTCGCCTCCATGCTCTGTTTTCTACTCTATATATCGGTCATATTTTTCATTCTTTCATTTTTCGTAACGAAATGCGCTGTTTTTGTCATCAAAAAACAGTTGACACACTTACTGTATTATTGTATTATCTTATTAGTACAGATGATTTAGAAAGGAGATGACACTATGGCATGGACCCTTGATTCTGATCGTCCCATCTTTTTTACAGATCGTGGAACGAATCCAGACGGACATCGTTTCCGGCCGCTACCAGCCTGGAGATAAGCCCGTCCGTACGCGATCTTGCAGCGGAAGCATCCGTCAACCCGAACACCATGCAAAAGGCCTTTGCAGAACTTGAACGCACCGGTCTGGTCTATTCCAGACGGACCAGCGGACGTTTTATCACGGAGGATTGTCATATGATAGAACAGTTAAAAACCTCTCTCGCTACCGAGAAAATGGAAGAATTTTTAGCACAGATGCGGCAGCTCGGCTTTCAAAACGATGAAATCCTGTCGCTCATGAATCAGACGATGAAAGGAGAAAAACAATGAGCACTTTGTTGGAGTGTAAAGATCTGACCAAATGTTACGGCAAAAAAACCGCCATCGACCATATCAACCTCGCCATTGAGAGCGGACACATCATCGGCCTGCTCGGGCCGAACGGAAGCGGCAAAACCACCCTGATCAAGATGATCAACGGTCTGCTTGCCCCCACCTCCGGTTCCATCTTTATGCAGCAGAATCCGATCGGCACAGAGAGTAAGAAGCATATCTCCTATCTGCCGGATCACACTTATCTGAATATGAACGAGCGGGTTCGCGATATTATCCGGTATTTTTCTGATTTCTATGAAGATTTTGACGAAAAGCGTGCCTACGACATGTTGGGAAAGCTTCAGATTGACGCCTCGGATCGTTTGAAGACCATGTCCAAGGGAACCAAAGAAAAAGTGCAGCTGATTCTCGTAATGAGCCGTCATGCGGATCTGTATATTTTAGATGAGCCGATCGCAGGCGTCGATCCGGCAGCACGCGATTTTATTTTAAATATCATTCTGTCGAATTACGAACCGGAAGCTTCCATTTTGATCTCGACGCATCTGATCGCCGACATCGAGAATATTCTGGATGAAGTCATCTTCATCGATCACGGTCAGATCCGGCTCACCGCATCCGTGGATGATATCCGTATGAACAACGGTAAGTCCGTCGATGCACTTTTCAGGGAGGTATACAGATGTTAAAAAATTATTTAAATATGAATTTAAGAGCACGGCAAAGATCATGTTGATCCTGTACGCCATTCTGATCATCACCACATCCGTAGGTTCCGTGGTGCTGTATTCCTTAGATCTGGATCAGGCGGGTGAAAGCAAACTGGCATCCATTCTGTCCGTCTCCGCGATTGTCCTTTATATCCTTGCCATTTTTGCTGTCCTTATCGTGATGTACGTGTACCTGTGTGTCCACTTCTACCGCACGATGTATTCCGCTCAGGGATATCTGACACACACGCTCCCGGTAAAAACACTTGCTCCTTTTCACGTAAAACTGATAACCTCCTTCGTGTGGATGTTTCTCTCCATGGCTCTGATGACTGCCTCCATCGTGGCGCTTATCGCCAGCGCCTCCCACGGAACCGCATGGCAGGATTTTACTTCCGCCTGGGATGAGGTATTCGGTCAGGATGTATTTTCCTTCCGTTTCATCTTCCAGATGGTATTGAGCGTGATCTGCTCCTGCTTAATCTACCTGCTCTGGGTGTTTGCAAGCGCTTCGATCGGACAGCTTTTCTCCAGCAATAAAGTGGCTGCCTCCCTCGTCGCGGGCATCATCCTCTATTTTATGCAGCAGATTTTCTCCATGATCCTCATGTTTGGAACCGGTATGTTCCAGTCGGGAGATAATTCCGTGAATTTCTTTGCCGTTACCACAACGATCGACAATACGACCACATCGACGACAAGCATCCTGCCGAGTTCACTGTTTGCCACCAGCAACATTTACTCGATCATCGTCATTGTCATTTTGTACCTGGTGTGCGCCAGAATCATCACAAAACATCTGAATCTCGAATAACGTTCTATCAGGGGCTGCCACTTAAGACCGGCAACGCCTCTGGATGTGATAAGTAATATTATCAGAAGATCACACCGTGGGATTTCAGATGGAAATGTAGATGGGATATTCGTTGGAGAAAAATGTGAGTATTTCTTCCAGCTGAATGTTTGCATCGAATTCCGTGTCTCTTCCACGTTTGGACACTCACGGAGTGTGTCCGACAAGTCGCAGACAATGAGCGGACTTTCTGGTGTCCCCTAATGGCACCTCTTCATAGACAATATAAAACCGCGCGAACCGAAACTCGCCGGCATCTGCTATTGAAAATATGGCAGATGCCGACTCAAACATCGGCTTCGCGCGGTTATGTTTTATTCAGAGGTGCCAATAAGGGACACGCACAAAAGTCCTAAAATTGTCTGCTGACTTGCGGACACAGTCCGTAGAGTGCTCCAAACTTAGAAAGACACGGATCATCGCGGATGCAAACATTCTGTTGGTTAGAAATTCCACATTTTTTGAACCGAATTTCCATCTGCATTTCCACATGAAATCCCCAAGTGTGCCTCTTATAATATTACTTATCTAATATTTCTTATGCATGAAAGGAGGCTGCCACTCATGTGACAGCCCCTTCCCGAATCTATTACGTATTTATTTTGTGTTCAAGTATGCGTCAATTCCCTTCGCAGCCGCTTTTCCTGCACCCATTGCCAGGATGACCGTTGCAGCTCCTGTCACGGCATCTCCACCGGCAAACACACCACTCTTGGATGTAGCACCGTTTTCTTCCTCTGCCACGATACACTTTCTGCGGTTCGTCTCAAGTCCCTTTGTCGTGGAAGAAATCAGCGGGTTCGGAGAAGTTCCGAGCGACATGATGACCGTGTCCGCCTCAATCTCATACTCAGACCCCGGAATCTCCACCGGACTTCTTCTGCCGGAGGCATCCGGCTCGCCAAGTTCCATCTTGATGACTCTCGCGCCTTTTACACAGCCGTTCTCATCCACTAAAAGCTCCGTCGGATTCTGTAACAGGTCAAAAATAATGCCCTCCTCCTTTGCATGATGCACCTCTTCCTTACGCGCCGGACGTTCTTCCTCACCGCGCCGGTACACGACATGTACTTCCGCACCAAGACGCTTAGCTGTTCTCGCAGCGTCCATTGCCACGTTACCGCCGCCGACAACGATCACTTTCTTTCCCGCCTTGATCGGAGTATCGTACTCCTCTAAAAATGCCTTCATGAGGTTGTTTCTCGTCAAAAATTCATTTGCCGAAAATACGCCCATTGCCTGCTCGCCCGGAATGCCCATAAAACGCGGAAGACCCGCGCCGGAACCGATAAATACCGCCTCAAATCCCTCGTTCTCCATCAGCTCATCGATCGTGACGGATTTGCCGATGACAACGTTCGTCTCAATCTTCACGCCGAGCGCCTTGACATTCTCCACTTCCGCTGCAACGACCTTCTGCTTCGGCAGACGGAATTCCGGAATACCATAGACAAGCACGCCGCCCGCCTCATGCAGCGCTTCAAAAATGGTCACGTCATAGCCCAATTTTTGCCAGATCACCGGCACAGGTAAGTCCTGCAGGACCGGAACCGATGACAGCCACCTTATGACCGTTCAACTTCTCTGCCTTCTTCGGCTTGATGCCATGCTCTCTCGCCCAGTCTGCTACAAAACGCTCCAGCTTGCCGATCGCAACCGCCTCGCCCTTGATGCCGCGGATACACTTTCCTTCACACTGGTTCTCCTGCGGACATACACGGCCGCAGACTGCCGGAAGCGCGGATGACTCACTGATAATGTGGTAAGCCTCCTCAAAATTGCCCTCTTTTTACCTGCGCGATAAACGCCGGAATATTGATGGATACCGGACAGCCCTTCATGCACTGTGCATTTTTGCAGTTTAAGCAGCGCGTTGCCTCCGCCATTGCCTCCTCGGCATTATATCCCAAACATACCTCCTCAAAGTTCGCTGCTCGCACCTGTGGGTCCTGCTCACGAACCGGTACTCTTGTCATTACGTCCATAGGAACCTCCATACTCTGTATTTTCTATCCGGCAGACGCGCTCATTCTCTCTGCCTCCGCCTTCTAACGATCACATCTGCCTTCTCAGCCGCACTGTCCGCAGCCGCCGTGATGGGTATCTCCCTCCGTCAGCTTTAACATCGCTCTGCCCTCTTCTGTCTTATATTGCTGCTGGCGCTTCATCGCCTGGTCGAAATCCACCAGATGTCCGTCGAATTCCGGTCCGTCCACGCAGGCGAACTTCACTTCGTCGCCGACAACCAGACGGCATGCGCCGCACATTCCGGTACCGTCCACCATGATCGGGTTCATGGAAACCACCGTCGGAATTCCCAGTTCCTTTGTCAGCTTACAGACAAACTTCATCATAATCATCGGGCCGATTGCCACACAATGATCATAGCGCACGCCCTGATCCCAGAGTTCCTGCAGCTGCGCCGTGCCGGTTCCGTGAAAGCCGTAAGAGCCGTCATCCGTCGTCACATAGAGATTCGCTGCCACTGCCCGCATCTCATCCTCAAGAATCAGAAGATCCTTATTGCGGGATCCCATAATCACATCACAGTCCACACCATGCTCATGCAGCCACTTTACCTGCGGATACACCGGTGCGGTACCGACGCCGCCCGCGATGAACACAATCTTTTTCTTCTTCAGTTTCTCGATATCCTCATCTATCAGATCAGAAGGACATCCAAGCGGTCCCACGAAATCTGCGAACGCATCCCCCTGCTCCAAGGATACCATGCGCTGTGTGGAAGCTCCCACCGTCTGAAATACGATCGTGATCGTACCGGCTTCCCTGTTATAATCACAGATTGTGAGCGGAATACGCTCCCCTGCTCATCAATCTTGACAATGACAAACTGTCCCGGTTCGCAATACTGTGCAACACGCGGTGCCTTGACATCCATCAGATAGATCTTGTCTGCCAGCTTTTCTTTTTTAACAATCGGATACATAATTTCCTCCTCGCCCTTTGTACTATCTTAATATAATAAAGGAAAAGCCCCTACATTTCAACGGCTTTTCCCATATTTTCTGTTTATATCTGCTATTCCGACTTCGTTTCGGACTGTATGTGACGTTTTTTCTCCCTGCGCCCTACTCCTGTGTCTCCACTTTGGAAAATAGGATACGGTCGTTATCGAGCGCCTTTCCGCGCGGAGCGCAAACTGCTCCAACAAGTCATCCACCGACATCGCCGCACGTTCCTCTCCCACAACGTCCAACACAATGTTTCCCGCGTTCATCATCAATGTCCGGTTGCCGAGCGTCAGCGCCTGGTGCATGTTGTGCGTCACCATCAGACAGGTGATCTGCCGCTCTGCCACAATCTGTCTGGTCAGATGCAGCACCTTCTCTGCCGTCGCCGGATCGAGCGCTGCCGTGTGCTCATCCAGAAGAAGAATTTTCGGTGTGACCATCGTCGCCATGAGAAGTGTGAGTGCCTGGCGCTGACCGCCGGAGAGAAGTCCCACCGGCTGTTTCATGCGGTCTTCCAATCCCATGTCAAGCAGCGCCAGCTGCTCTCTGAATTTTTTTCTTATCCGCCGCGTTGATCCTGCTGAAATATGCATTCCGGGAGGTTGTCGTCCGAAGATAGGCGAGCGCCATGTTTTCCTCGATCGTCATGTGCGGCGCCGTTCCCTTTAACGGATCCTGAAACAGATGACCGATCACTTTGCTTCTCACATGCTCCTGCTGATAGGTAATATCCTCCCCGCCGAGCATGATCAGACCGCGGTCCGGGAAAAAAGCTCCGGTGATTGCATTGAACAGGGTAGATTTTCCTGCGCCGTTGCTGCCGACGATCGTTGCGAAATCTCCGGCGCCAAGCGTCAGATTGACGCCGTTTAGGGCACACTTTTCATTGACGGTGCCGGGATTAAAGGTCTTGCTGACATTTTTCATAATCAGCATGGATTCTCTTTCTGCTGCCATATCACGCATTTCCTCCTTTTCCCATCCGTTCTTCTCTCAGTAATTCCGCAATATACTGCTCATTCTCCGCTTTTGCCGCCCGTTTCTGCCGGTAGAACACCGCCTGCTTCTTTAGGTACGGGAAAGCGATCGCCACCGCCACAATAATGGAGGACACCAGCTTTAAGCACTCTGCCGGGACATTCAGGCGAAGCGCCACCGCCACGATAAAACGGTATAGACAGCTTCCCAGAATCACGCCGATGACCCGCTTTAACATGCTGCCCTTTCCGATGATCGTCTCTCCGATAATCAGGCTGGCGAGCGCGATCGTCACCATGCCGGTTCCAAGGTTAATATCACAGGACTTCTGGTACTGCGCGAGCAGTCCGCCGGAGAGTCCCGTCAGCGCATTGGCGACGCACAGACCGATCGTAATCATCATTCCCGTATTGATACTGGATGCCCGCACCATATCCGGATTATCCCCGGTTGCCCGGATGGAAAGTCCGAGTCTCGTATTTAAAAACAGAGAGATCAATACGCCGACCAGTGCGACAATCACTGCCGCCACGATCAGCTTATACCAGGTTCCGCCGATCGCGTCTTTTGCCCATGTAAATACGGAATCGCAGGCAAACAGATTCAGGTTGGAGGCGAATCCCATCACCGCAATATTGATCGTGTAAAGTCCGGTGTTGACAATGATTCCTGCCAGAATCGACTGTATGCCGAGTCTGGTCTGCAAAAATGCCGTCACAAAACCGGAACACACACCGGCAGCCATCGCCGCCAAAAGTCCGAGTACCGGATGTCCTGCCAGCGTAACCGAAGCGCACACTGCACATCCCAGCGTAAAACATCCGTCCGTTGACAGATCCGCTATATTTAAAATACTAAACGAAATGAACAGTGCAAGCGCAACCAGTGCATAAATAAATCCCAGTTCCAGTGCACTCTGCACGATCGATAAAGTGATGATTGATCCCATATTATTCAAACTCCTCTGCCGTTACTGTCTCAATAACTTCCGAACACATATCTTTAAACATGGAGTAGTCCAGTCCAAGTGCTTCTGCCGTCTCTGTATTTACGGTCACAATTCCGCGCTCTAAGGTCTCGATCGGAGTTGCCGCCGGATCGGCTCCGTTTACCAGAATATCGACTGCCATATCGGCTGTCTTTGTACCAAGCTCCTCATAATTGACTCCGTAACCGCAGAATGCTCCGTTTAATGCGAAGGAGTCCGCTCCTGTGTAGTGCGGGATTCCCGCATCGATGAACTTCTCAAAGATGGAAAGTTCTGCCGTCATGACGGTGTTGTCCTGCGGGGTAAACACTGCGTCTACACCCTCTGCCACCAGGGCATCTGCTGCCGCCTGCACCTCCGCAGAGGTCGTACCGGTCTTCTCCACATAGGCGATTCCCTTCTCATCGCAGTATGCCTTTGCGTCCTCAATCGCACCAAGGGAGGAAGCCTGACTCTTATCATAGAGCAGTCCGACCTTTGCGGTATCCGGATTTGCCGCCAGCATCAGATCAAAAATCGCTGCCGTGTCGATGGCATCTGACGTTCCTGTAATATTGGAACCCGGTGCGTTCACATCTGCCGCCAGTCCGGCGCCCACCGGATCCGACACCGCGGAAAATACAACCGGAATCTGATTCTCCTCGGTCGCACTCTGCATCACGACTGCGGTCGGCGTCGCAATCGGGATAATCAGATCCACATCATCCGCCACCAGATCCGCTGCACTGTGTCAGAATCGACTGATCTGCCTGCCCGTTGAACGTGTAATCCGCATAATCAAAGGTAACTCCGAGCTCTGCTCCTTTTGCTGTGAGTTCCGCTTCAATCGCTTTTTCAATCTGATTTAAGGAAGCATCATCCACATACTGTACAATACCGACTTTATATACGGTTCCCTCCGCCGCTGTCTGGTCTGCCTCTGCCTTCTGTATCTCCGCCTGCGCGTCTCCTCCTGCCTCATTGGTCAATTCCACGGTCGTACCGGAGCCGGAACTGCTTCCGCAGCCTGCCACCGCTGTTGCCACCATCGTCATTGCAAGAACTGCTGTCATCATTTTCTTTTTCATAATCATTTCCTCCTTTTTCCTATTACATAAAAAAAGCCGTCTCAAGCTATTGCTTGAGACGGTAATAAACTAATATTATCGCGGTACCACTCATCTTGACAAAATGTCCACTCACTTCATGCACTATCATACATGCCGGATGGATAACGGGTCCGGTTCCCGGCGGCTCCTACCTGCGTATCCACTGTTCAGGCCGCCCTCAAAAGTCCATTCAACAAATCCTCCATACTGCAATCCCACCGCCTGCAGCTCTCTGTGATCTCGGATAAATGTCTACTACTCTTTCTCAAAGGTTTATCGGTATGTCATTTACTTTAATACATTAACGTGTATTTGTCAACCTTATTTTTAAATTTCCATCAGACGGAACTTCTCGATCGTCTGCTCCAAATCCTGCGCGATATTCTGAAGTGTCTTTGTGTAGTCCGTGATGTCTGCCATCGTCGTGTTGACCTGATCTGTGGATGCATTGACCTCTTCCGTCGCCGCTGCCGACTGCTCCGATACGGATGCAATCGCCTCCATACGACTTACGACCGTATCCTTGTTGGATGACATGTCCGCATTGAGCCGGTTGATGTTCTCCATGCCGGCATTCAGCTGCTCAATCTGCGTGATAATCTGACGGAATACCTCTTCCGTGCGCTCGATCGCTTTCTGCTGCTCCGACTGAAGCTCCTCGTTCTCCTGCATGGTCTCTTCCACCTGCTTGGACTTGTCCGTAATCTCGGTGATAATCTTCTTGATCTCATCCGTTGATTCCTTTGACTCATCCGCCAGCTTCCGGATCTCGTCTGCAACGACCGCAAATCCCTTGCCCATCTCTCCGGCTCTCGCCGCCTCGATAGAAGCATTCAGGGAAAGCAAATTGGTCTGTGCCGTAATATCCGCAATCGCATCGGAAATATAGAAAATCTTGTCAATGCTGGCAATCATCTCATTCATCACTGCAAGGGACATGCTCGACTTCTCTACGGTCTTCTGTGATTTTTCGATCAGATCCTTCACGCTGCCGAGTCCCTCCGAACTGATCCGGTTCGTCTCCTCGGTCATCTGGTTGATCTCGCTGACACAATCTCTGGAGGACTCCAGACTGTTCTTGAGGTTGTCCACCTCACTGCTTGCCTCCTGCGTGCTCTCCGCCTGCTTCACCGCACCGTCAGCCACGCTCGAGATCGCCTCCGCGACCTGTCCCATCGTGCTTCTGGTATCTCCCGCGATCTCGGAAACATGATCCGAAGTCTCTAAAATATGTCTGGACTTATCCTCCACCTCACGGATCACTGTGGATACATCCTTGACCATATCGCTAAAATGCGTCTCCAGCGCACCGAACTCGTCTCCTCTGGTGACCGCAATCGTCTGGGTAAAATCTCCCTCTGCCACAGCAGCTGTCGCACGCTCAATCTTTTTTGATCTCACGCACAAGGCTGTACGCGGTAATAAGCGCGATCACAATACCGAAGATCACTCCGAACGCACCCGCAAATACCAGCGCACCGTTGATCTTCGCAAGATTGCCGGTGTTCTCGACATCGCTGATGCAGCCCAGAAGAATCCAGCCTGTCACCTGGTCTGTCATCGCGGTCACCGCACAGTCCATGCCATCTGCACGCATCGTGTATACAGACTCCAGTGTGATGTCGGAAGCGCTCCGCCCGCTTCCTCCAGGGCGCTCTTCTGCTCCTCCAGAGACTTCAGTTCTCCGGAAATCGGCGTCCAGAATTCCAGACCCGTCACATTTCCGTCCGCAAAGGTATTTTTGTCACTGTCGATCACAATATTGCCGTCCGCATCGATCAGCATGGCAAATCCCGTGTTGAGAATGCGGATATTCCTGATATAATTCTCCAGTTGCGCCGCATCAATATCCATCGCCACAACGCCCATTAAGACATCTTTGTATTTGACCTCCTGCGCTACGGTGAAGATCTGCCCGCCTGTCTGCGGATCCTCATAAGGCTGTGTGATATAGCTGAAAATAGAATTTACTTTTGCCTTTCTGCCCTGGCAGTTCACATACCAGTCTTCCCCGGACAGATCCACATTTTCCTCGATGGTGTTCATCGCCGTCTTATCACCGTTGTCCTCGTACTTCACCCATCCGGTGATGAGTTTTCCGCTGGACGTCGCATAATAGCTTCGCACCGCTCCCTGCGTTACCTTGCACGCCGCCACCAGTTCATCCTGCACGTTGGCAATATAGTCATCAAACTGATCCTCGTACTCCAGCTGCTTGATGGAAGTCTTGCGCGTCAGCAGATCCACCGGAAGGCTGATCGTCTTCTCATACGTCTGCAGACTGTTCAACGCGCTCTCTAACGTCTGCTCGCTTGTGAGCTGCATGTTGCTGTTTAACACATTCTTCGTACGGCTGTATGTAATCACTCCACAGATCACAACACTTCCCGCAATCGCCACAAGAAAGCTCAAAATCATTTTCGGCCCTAAACCCAATTTTTTTCATCTGTTTCCTCCGTTCATACTGCAATATGACACTTTATTACTTACATTGTAGATGTTTCGCACATTTTTGTAAATATCCGGTATTTTCTTTCATTGTATTACATTCTAAACAAAAACCTCCCTGCCGGCATTCTGCCAGCAAGGAGGTTCTCAAAAAAATGCCCACGCACTCTGCTCCTATGAAAAATAAACAAGTTCGTCTTCCGGCTTTTCTGCAGGTGTAATGGAAATCGGATACAGTACCGGTCCTTTTCCCTTGTACTCTCTTGCAAACTCCACCTTGATCTGCGCGGTAATATGAATCCAGGACTTGTGCGGAATCTTATCCTCATCCGGATATTTGCACTTAAATCCGATGAAGGTAATATCCTCCACACAGCAGGTCATCGCAAAACGTCCCGGAACAAAAATGCCCTTCTTGAGCTTGTCAGGATTGTATACAAGCGCCAGAAAGCTGACTTTCTTCCCCTCGTATTTCTTCGGGTTGTCCAGGCAGTCCATATACCAGATTGCATAATCCGCATCTGTAATCTCCAGTTCATCTCCCGAGATGTCAAACGGCAGCTCCTCCTCGCGCTCGTCGAGCGATCCGTCCGCGCGCTCATACACAAGCTGTGCCTTACGGTTGAGCGCCTTGACATTTCTGCGGTATTTTCCCTTATCCGTGCTGTCGTCACAGCGGTTAAAGATCACGACGTCCGCCTGAAACAGCTGTTCCATAATCATCGTGCGCATATTGGCAAGATACATATCAAAGGTGGTCGCATCCACGGTCGCAAGGGACTGCACCACCATCCACCCGCGCGGAAGCTCCGTCTCGGTGAGCGTATCCATTCCCCAGGTTCCGTTATATTCGATGAACACCTGATCCGGCAGATATTTCATATTGATGGCATTGAGAAAATCAGCAGTAAAATCTTCCTCATTCTCCACCATCACGAGGCTTGCATTGATTTTTTCAACTCTGCCTCATCATATTCCACCTCTCCGTCTTCACAGCAGATGATCAGGCTCTTTCCCTGATCGGCAAACCCGTTCTCCAGCAGCGTCTCCTTGATCAGAGTCGTCTTGCCACTGTCCATGAATCCGGTAAATAAATAAATCGGTATCTCCTGCATGTTCTATTCCTCTCTGTCTTATCTCACTATTAAAAGGCAGTCTTCACAGCTTAAGCGATTCCAAATAACTCCTCTAATCTGTGCTCGTCGATATCTGTTCCGATCACGCACAGACGTCCCGTATAATCCGGCTCGCCGTCACGCAGCTCGTACTCCCCGGCACCATGTCAAAATAGATCCAGGAGCCGTTCTCATCCTCCACCATGCCCTTCGCACGGAGAATGGTTCCATAGTCGTCCGTCTCGCACAGAGTCTTTAAGACATCCTCAATCTTTGCCTTGGTAAACTTATGCGGCGTCTCTTTTTTCCCCAGCTTGTAAACACCTCATCCGCATGATGATGGTGATGCTCATGATCGTGATCGTGGCAGCCGCAGGTACAGTTCTCGCCGTGCTCGTGATGATGCTCATGGTCATGCTCTTCGTGGTCGTGGTGATGCTCATGATCGTGATCCTCATGGTCACGCTCGTCATGATCGTGATGATGCTCATGATCGTGATCCTCGTGGTCATGCTCGTCATGGTCGTGATGATGCTCATGATCATGATCGTCGTGGTCATGGTGATGCTCAGGTCATGCTCGTCATGGTCGTGATGATGCTCGTGATCATGCTCCTCGGCTTCTTCCTTCGCATGCTGCTCTGCCATCAGCTTTCTCTCAAGAGAATCCTGTCCCTCTACCACCTTTAAAATCTGCTCTCCGCGGATGGAATCCCACGGGGTTGTGATGATGGCGGCCTTATCGTTGATGGACTGAATCTGCTTTACGCATAGCTCCAGCTGCTCCGGCGTCGCATTCTGGCTCCGGCTTAACACAACAGTGGTCGCATATTCGATCTGGTTATTGAAAAACTCGCCGAATGCCTTCATCTGCTTGCTCGCCTTTAATGCATTTACAACCGTGATGAGACCGTTCAGCTTTTTACATCCTCTTCCTTCTCCACGTCAATCACAGACTTCATGACATCCGAGAGCTTGCCGACGCCGGACGGCTCGATCAGGATACGATCTGGATGATACTTGCCGATCACCTCATGCAGGTTTCTGCCGAAATCGCCAACCAGTGAGCAACAGATACAGCCAGAGTTCATCTCAGTGATCTGAATTCCCGCATCCTTTAAAAATCCTCCGTCAATGCCGACCTCCCCGAACTCGTTCTCGATCAGCACCAGCTTCTCGCCTGTGAACACTTCATCAATCATCTTCTTGATGAAAGTCGTCTTTCCGGCACCTAAGAATCCTGAAATAATGTCAATCTTTGTCATATCTATCTCTTCCTTTCCTTACAATACATCATTTGTTCCAAAACACATATATTTTACTCGTTTTTTCCTCCATTTTGCAAATCATATGCATTTTTTTCATATATTTTTTATAATATTTCTCCGGTTCACTGCTTCTGAAACTGCATGTGATACAGTTTTTCATAAATTCCCTTCTTTGCGAGGAGTTCCTCATGCGTTCCCTCTTCCTCGATGCCGTTTTCGGTCAGCACAAGAATCTTCTCGGCATTCTTGATCGTGGAAAGGCGGTGTGCAATCACGAATGTGGTACGGTTTTTCGCCAGTTTTCAGGGAGTCCTGAACCACCTTTTCACTCTCATTGTCGAGTGCCGACGTCGCCTCGTCCAAAATCAGGATCGGCGGGTTTTTCAAAAAGATGCGCGCGATGGAGATGCGCTGCTTCTGTCCGCCGGAAAGCTTGATGCCCCGCTGTCCGATGTCAGTCTCATATCCCTGCGGCAATGACATAATAAATTCATGGGCATTGGCATTTTTCGCCGCCTCGATGACTTCCTCCCTCGTGGCATCCGGTCTTCCGTAACGGATATTCTCATACACGGTTCCGACAAACAGATACACGTCCTGCTGTACCATTCCGATGTGGTCGCGCAGACTCTTTAAGGTGAGGTCCCGCACGTCCGTTCCGTCGACCTTCACCGCCCCCCCTCCGTCACATCATAAAACCGCGGAATCAGGGAGCAGAGTGTGCTTTTTCCCGCTCCGGACGCTCCGACAAGCGCCATGTAAGAGCCCGCCGGGACCGTCAGATTGATATGCTGCAACACCTGCTCGGTGTTCTCCTCGTACTGAAACGACACATCCTCAAAAGTAATGTCCCCGCGCACATCGGTAAGCTCTTTTGCATCCGCCCGATCCTTGATGTCCGGCTCGATCTCCATGATCTCGCAGAAGCGCTCGAAACCGCTGTACCCGTTCTGAAACTGCTCCGTGAAATCGATCAATGTCCGCACGGGATCGGTAAATACACTGATGTAGAGCACAAATGTGACAAGATCACTGACATTGACCTTACCGTTTGCAATAAGGATGGTTCCGGCGGGAATGACGTTGACCTGAATCAGTGTCGTGAACGCGCCCAATCCCGCCTGAAAGCTTCCCATATAATGATAGCTGTTCTTCTTGGCAGACAAAAATCCCGCATTTCCAATCTTAAACTTTTTCTTCTCAATCTCCTCGTTGGCAAACGACTTTACCACGCGGATACCGGAGAGGTTATCCTCAATCTGCCCGTTGATCTCCGCAATCTTCACACGGTTCTGGCGGAACGCACGCCGCATTTTGCCATTCAGGTAATACGCGTACGCAAACATAAACGGCAGGACGATGAACGCCGCCAGCGCCAGAAGCGGGCTGATATTGACCAGAATCACAAACGCACCGATGATCTTGATCGCCGAGAGAATAATATTCTCCGGTCCGTGGTGCATCAGCTCCGTGATGTCAAACAGATCCGTCGTGATCCGGCTCATCAGCTGCCCGACCTTCTGGTTATCATAGAACGAAAAGGATAATTTCTGCAGATGCTCAAAAAATCTCGGCACGCATGTTGTACCCGATTTTCGCTCCCATCACATGGCCGTAATTCGAGATAAAAAACTTGCTGTAACAGTCTGCCGCCACCATTGCAAACAGTGCAGCCGCAATGATTTTGATCTGGAACATGATCTGCGCCTTATCCTCGTACACAAGCGTGTAGGTGACGTAGCGTATCACTAACGGAATCGCCAGCGCGACGGCAGCAGACACCGTTGCAAAGAACATATCCGCCCAGAAAATGCCGCGGTATGGCTTATAGTAAGACAACATTTTTTGAAATTTTTACTCATTTTCACACTCCTTATCTCTTTTTCAAAAGACCCTTCTATTTTATCTGCTGCGCGAAAAATGTCAAGCGACACACCGCACGAACTGTGCTATACTATACATAGTTACGATTACCATTTAAGGAGGCATCATTATGAACCCAAGACAAATGCATTATGAAACGCTTGCCGGTACTATCGTCAAAAACCTTGCCAGACGCCGCATGGAAGGCTACTACTGCGCCACCGTCGAGGACGCTGAAAAGATGGCATTCTCTTTCATTACCCCGGGCTGCACAGTATCTTTCGGCGGCTCCATGACCCTGGAGGATACCGGAATGCTGACCGCCCTGCGCCACGATCCGGGAATCACCCTGCTCGACCGCGCCCAGGCAAAGACACCGGAGGAGACAAAAAAAGATCTATCACGATGCTCTTTCTTCCGATTTTTTATTTTATGAGCACCAACGCGATCACCAAAGACGGCGAACTTGTCAATATCGACGGCACCGGCAACCGTGTGGCAGCCTTAATCTACGGTCCGGAACACGTGATCGTCATGGCAGGCATGAATAAAGTGGCTGCAAACGTAGACGAGGCATTAAGCCGTGTTCATGGTACCGCCACACCGATGAACTGCAAGCGTCTCGGTAAAAATACGCCTTGTTCCGCTACCGGCGTCTGTTCCGACTGCCTGTCCCCTGACTGTATCTGCAACCAGGTCGTCATCACAAGACGAAGCGGCATCGAGGGACGCATCAAAGTCATTCTGATCGGCGAGGAACTTGGATACTAAAATCCAGGTTTCCACCCGACAAGGCAGAAAAAATCCTGCTTGCCGGATTTCCACGCCGCGCATGGCTGCTTGCGACCTGAATTCTATTACGAAAAAAGAGTTACCGCGAAACGGTAACTCTTTTTGTACATACATTAGTTGTACTTTCTTTTTCTTGCTGCTTCAGATTTCTTCTTGCGTTTTACGCTTGGCTTCTCGTAGTGTTCTCTCTTACGAATCTCCTGCTGAATACCTGCCTTTGCGCAGTTTCTTTTAAAACGACGTAAAGCGCTGTCTAAAGTCTCGTTTTCTTTTACAATTACACTAGACATTATCTCACACCTAACCTCCCTCCAGTTGCGTATTGTGCATATTCAACTGTTTGGGTCATATTCATTGCACTATATAAGATTATAACACATATTTTTTTTCCCGTCAACTGTTTTTCTAAAAAAAGCGAAAAATTCAGACAATTTACTCTTCCCGCAGTTTGAATTTGGTAATCAGACCATCCAGGGAATCTGCCTCCGCCGAAAGTTCCTCACTGGTAGCAGATGTCTCCTCGGAAGCTGCGGAATTGCTTTGAATAACATCCCCAATATCCTTCACGCCGTTTGCAATTCTCTTAACGGACTCTGCCTGCTGATCGGAAGACACACGGATATTTGCCACTTCCTGAATAATATCGTCAAGTTCCGTCAATACCTTGTTCAGGGATTCTGCCGTCTGCTGTGTCACGGTGTTGCCACGGTCAACCTCACTCTGATTTGCCTCCAGAAGATGTCTGGACGTCTCAGCCGCCTGCGCACTGTTCTCCGCAAGCATACGGATCTGTTCTGCAACAACCGCAAATCCTCTTCCTGCCTCTCCGGCTCTCGCCGCCTCGATGGATGCGTTTAAGGAAAGCAGGTTCGTCTGGGAAGCAATGCTCTCGATCTGGCCGATCACACTTACAAGCTCCTGGGAGGTGCCGGAAATACGCTCCATGGCCTCCGTCAGTTCCTGCATCTTCTGCTGGCTGACATTCGCCTCCATGCCGACTTCCTTTGCCTTGTCATGCACCACATCGGTGGATTTACTGTTCGCCTCTACCTGCTCAGATACGGTTGCGACACTCTCCACAAGATCGTCAACCGCACTTGCCTGCTCCGTTGCTCCCTTCGCAAGATCCTGAGAGCTGATAGCTAGCTGCTCTGCGCCGGCTGCCACCTGATCGGAAGACTCGCGGATCTGCTTAAACGTGCCGCTCACATCGGTCACCATGCTGATCAGATGTGTCATGACATTCTCAAATTCGCCGACATAAGATTCCTTGCAATTGGATCTTACCGCATAATTGCCCTGTGCAAACTCTTCCAGAATATATCCAAGATCCTCAATAATCTTGTTCAATGTAGTGACCGTCACTCGGAAACTGTCCGCCAGCTTTCCCAGCTCATCATCCGAGCTGTACTGCACTTCTACATCCAGATTTCCTTTGGAGATCTCTTCCGCTACTTTTGTCAGCTCCGTCACCGGATCCACCACTGCATCCACGATCTTCTGGCTGTTCCTCTGGATCAGTCTCGTATCATTGACTGCCGTAATAAGAAATACAATAAGAACCAGAATCGTGTAAGCGAGTGAAAACTGCTTCGGCACATAAGCCGCCGCAAAACTGCAATCGCTGCAATCACAAGCGTCACATACATTACCACACTGACTCTCCGGTAACTTCCTTTTACCTTATCACTCAGACTACCTTGTCCCCTATCTCTTTCGTCCATCCCTGTCCTCCTGTTTTATCAGATATGCCCATATCCCGATACATAAAAACGGCATATTGCCGATACCTACGTACCATTATACACCGTTTTTACTATTTGTAGCAACAAATTATAAAATATTTTTTTGAATTCTAAATTTTATAAATATACGCAATAGTGTATTTATGTCGAGTTTTTATGCACGCTGTGCCCCAAGTGCCCTTTTCGCCTCGGCAATGGCATCCGGAATGCCTGCCGGATTCTTACCGCCTGCCTGCGCCATGTTCGGACGTCCACCACCGCCTCCGCCGACTTTACCCGCAATGCTCTTGATGAGATTGCCGGCATGTGCGCCGTGCGCCATCGCATCGTCTGTCGCCATGGCAACCAGATTGACTTTTCCGTCTGATGCAGATGCAAGAACTATCACGCCTTCTCCCAGCTTTCCCTTTAACTGGTCGCCCAGATCTCTCAGACCGTTCATATCGACGCCGTCCACGCTGACAGCGAGGAGCTTCACACCCTTCACTTCCACAACCTGATCCATGACATCTCCAAGTGCTTCCTTGGCTGCCTTGCTCTTTAAGGATTCGTTCTCACTCTGAAGTGCCTTTAACTCCGCCATCAGATGACCGATCTTCTCGACGAGAGTTGCTGGTGTTGCCTTTGCAGCCTTGGCTGCAGCCTCGAGTTCTTCCTCTTCCTTCTTATAATATGCAAATACATTGTCTCCGGTCAGAGCCTCGATACGGCGCACGCCCGCAGCCACACCGCTCTCAGAGATAATCTTAAATACAACAATATCGCCGGTGTTCGCCACATGAGTACCACCACAGAACTCCTTTGAAAAATCTCCCATGGACACGACTCTTACCGTCTCACCGTACTTTTCACCGAAGAGTGCCATCGCGCCTGTCTTCTTCGCTTCCTCGACCGTCACGACGTCGGTTCTGACATCAATCTTCTCAGCGATCTTCTCGTTGACGATTGCTTCCACCTTCTTAAGTTCTTCCGGTGTCATCGCTGCAAAATGGCTGAAGTCAAATCTGGTGCGCTCACCGTCCTGATAGGAACCTGCCTGCTCTACATGTGTGCCGAGCACTTCGCGCAGCGCTTTCTGTAACAGGTGGGTTGCAGAGTGGTTCCTGCAGGTATCCCTGCGCAGCTTTGCATCCACACTGAGATCTGCTACATCTCCCGCCTTAATCATACCGTTTGTCATCTTGCCGATATGGCCGACCTTACCACCACGCAGCTTGATGGTCTCTTCCACCTGAAAGATACCGGAGGCGGTGCGGATCTCGCCCTTATCTCCCTGCTGACCACCCATCGTCGCATAGAACGGCGTCTTCTCCACGATGATCGTGCCGACCTCTCCGTCGGAAAGCGCCTCCACCAGCTCTGTCTCGGTGGTGAGCACTGTGATCTTTGAAGATGCTGTAAGGCTGTCGTAGCCTGTGAACTCCGTCGTGATCGAAGGATCAATCTCATCGTATACCGTAGCATCTGCGCCCATGTAATTCGTTGCTTTGTGTGCATCATGTGCTTTTTTCTTCTGGATCTCCATGGCTTTCTTAAATCCGTCCTCGTCAATGGAAAATCCCTTCTCCTCCAGGATCTCCTGCGTCAGATCGAGCGGGAAGCCATACGTATCATAGAGCTTGAATGCGTTCTCTCCGGACAGCGTCTTCTCTCCAGCTGTCTGCATTTCCTTCTCCATCTTCTCTAAGATGGCAAGACCCTGATCGATGGTCTTGGCAAACTTCTCCTCTTCCTGCGTAAGCACTTTGAAAATAAAGTCCTTCTTCTCCTCGAGTTCCGGATAACCATCCTTGCTCTCATCGATTACCGTCGCTGCAAGCTTCGCCATGAAAGTACCACCGATGCCAAGCATTCTTCCGTGTCTCGCTGCACGGCGTATGATACGGCGGAGCACATAGCCGCGACCCTCATTTGACGGCATGATACCATCGGAGATCATAAATGTTACGGAACGGATGTGATCGGTAATCAGACGGATGGACACATCATCGAGCGCATCCTTCTGGTAAGACTTTCCGGACAGTTCACAGACCTTGTCGCGGATTGCTTTCATCGTATCAATGTCGAATACGGAATCCACATCCTGCATGACAACCGCAAGACGCTCAAGTCCCATACCGGTATCGATATTCTTCTGGGAAAGTTCAGTATAACCACCCTTGCCATCACCCTCAAACTGGGTAAATACGTTGTTCCATACTTCCATGTAACGGTCGCAGTCACAGCCTACCGTACAGCCCGGCTTGCCGCAGCCGTACTTTTCTCCGCGGTCATAATAGATCTCGGAGCACGGACCGCATGGACCTGCGCCATGCTCCCAGAAATTGTCACACTCTCCGGTCTTGGGGTCACGGTAGAATCTTGTGATACGCTCTGCCGGCACACCGACTTCCTTCGTCCAGATGTCGACGCCTCGTCATCCTCCCCGTAGATCGACGGATAAAGTCTGTCCTCCTCCAGTCCGAGCACCTTTGTCAAAAACTCCCAGGACCATGCGATCGCTTCATGCTTAAAATAATCACCAAAGGAAAAGTTGCCGAGCATCTCAAAAAGGTCAGATGTCTTGCTGTCTTTCCTACGTTTTCGATATCTCCGGTTCTGATACACTTCTGACAGGTTGTCACCCTTCTTCTCGGTGGAATCTCCTGTCCTGTGAAATACGGCTTTAACGGTGCCATACCTGCATTGATTAAGAGCAGACTGTTGTCATTGTGCGGCACCAGTGAAAAACTGTTCATTTTCAGATGTCCCTTGCTCTCGAAAAATTCCAGGTACATCCTGCGCAATTCGTTTTCTCCGTAAAACTTCTTCACGACTTCTTCCTCCAACATGTTTCTTTCTATTTTAAATCTATTTTGTCTCTTCGACGTTTCCGGTCTCACCGGCATTCTTAGCATCCTTGCGGTCGCTCAACTTCTTTCCCGCAAAAATTCCAAGTCCCGCCACCACGACCAAAACCACGAAAATCAGTACATAATGTACAAACCATCCCAAAAATGCCATAGTCAAGTCCTGCCTTTCCCCAATTCTTCACACCCCGTGTGAAATCTTCTATAACTAAATCAGTATAGCGCAACCGTTTTATGATCGTCAAGTACCGCTTTTTTGAAATTCCTCTCATTCCTCAAGGATCTCAAAAATCTGGTTTTCATGCTTTATTTCCACAACCCGCTCCGCCATCGCAGCGTTCGAGATCCTCTTCCGGTAATCCGGAAGCGCGCTGTAATCCTGCCACATATGCATCGGAAATACGTAATCCGCATCCGTGTGCTCCAGGAAATAATTCATGCCGTCAAACTGGTGCTCCATCAGCCTCGGATCTGCCGGCACAAACGCCAGATGAATCTTCCTGCCGGAAAGCCTGCGGATCTGGCTGCGGTAATTTGTACGCATGGATCCGTTGATCAGATCGCCGGCTCCGTCCCAGTGCCAGTCATTCAGATCGCCGGCATGGTAAAATGCCGCGCCGTTCGTCTCCACGTAAAATGCCACGCCCGCGTCCGTCGAGCGCAGAGTCTCAATATTCAAGTCGTCGACCCTGCATTTTTCATCCGCCCCCACATAGTGAATCCGCTTCGCTACCTCCGGTGCGAATCCATGCTTTGTCAGAAAGTGCGGGCTCATCTTACAGTCTTTTGAAAAAATAAACCGGATCTTCGGATATTTTTCTGCGAGATGCAACACATCCATATCAAAATGATCCCGATGCTTGTGGCTTGCGAACACGTAGACGGGCGTATCCGGCTCGTACTCCGGCAGCACACCGCCAAAGTGATACCCCTCCACCCGGTCTCCATCAAACCAGTCAAAAATCAACACCTTCTCATCCACCTCGACCAGAAAACAACTGTGATGAATAAAAATAACCTGCATAATTCTCCTCGTTTCTCCGCAATGTCAGAAGTTCTGCCCTGCAAATCTAATGATTTCTATTTCATGCGGCCGATGATCGCATTCGCACGCTGATAGATCTCTTTCGGATCAAACCCGATCTCGAAATGATTGTCTTCATAGAGAACTTTGCCGTTAATCATCGTCATCTTGACATTCTGCTTGCTGCCGCTGTATACCAGATTCTTCACGATATTGTTTTCCGGCTGCATGTTCGGCTGGTTCAGGTCAATCATGACAATATCCGCCTTTTTGCCCACCGCCAGACGGTAACAGTCCTCCAGCTGCATTGCATGCGCACCGCCGGCTGTTGCCATGTAAAGGATCTCATCTGCACCCACGCACTCGGCATCCATCTCGCGCACCTTTGCAAGTGCGGAGGTAAGGAACATCTCGCGGAACATATCCAGACAGTTGTTGCTCGCCGGGCCGTCCGTACCGATCGCCATGGCAATGCCCTCATCCACAAACCGCTTCGTCGGGCAGATGCTGGAAGCAAGCTTCAGGTTAGAGGCCGGGTTCGTCACTGCCGTCAGATGACGCTTTTTAAAGATCTCAAAATCCGGCTCCTCAAACCATACAAAATGGTATCCGCCGCCGCCGTACTCATACATGCCGAGTGAGTCCGTAAGCTGTGTCGGTGTCATGCCCCAGCGCTCTTTGCACTCTGCTACCTCAAGCTTTGTCTCGGAATTGTGCAACCATACCGGAGATTTTAACTTCTGTGCCAGCGCCGCCACGCCTTCCATCAGTTCTTTCGAGGTGGTGTACTCCGCATGGAATCCGACAATGAAAGAAGTCAGATCACTCATCTCATTGACGATATGATAATTTTCCTCCATCAGCTCTACTGTACCGCCGAAATTGTTCAGTCCGCTGGTCTGCACCGTACGGAATCCCGTATCTGCGGATGCTTTTGCATCGACCGGCGGGAAGAAATACATATCAAAGTTGGACGTAATGCCGCTGGTCAGATATTCCATGATACCAAGAATATTCAGCCAGTACACATCATCCTCCGTAAGCTGTCCCTCGCGTGGGAACACCTGCTGGTTCAGCCAGTCCTGCAGCGGCAGATCATCCGCGTAGGAACGTAAGAATGTCATGGCTGTGTGTGTGTGCGCGTTCTTAAATCCTGGCATTAACAGATTGCCGCATGCATCGATCTCGCGATCCCACACCAGCACTTCTCCATCCTTGCACACATCCGCCGTGTCCGTCCCATCACCGATGTAGCAGATCGTATTCCCCTTGACCCAGAGTTCTCCCTCCGTGATCTTGAACTTGTGGTCATCTGCAAGGATTAAGATCTTTGCATTATAAAAACGTGTATTCATGTCATTTTCTCCTTCTTCTGTCTGCTGTTTCCACTCTATGAAGCCTCTCTCCCGTCCAGAATCTTCACCGCGTCTCTTCGGTTATTATTTCCCGATACTCTTGATCGTCTCCGTCACAAGTGCCTTGAACTTCGGTGCCACGCGGTCTGCCGTCTCCTGTACTTCCTCATGACAGAGCGGGACCGCCGAGATACCGCATGCCAGATTGGTAATGCAGGAAATACCGATGACGCGCATGCCCATATGACGCGCTGCGATCGCCTCGCATGCCGTACTCATACCAACGGCATCAGCTCCGAGTGTCCGGCACATCGCCACTTCCTTCGGTGTCTCAAACTGCGGACCGGAAAGCTGTAAATAAGTGCCTTCCTTTAAATCAATATCCAGTCTCAACGCCGCTTTTTTCACCAGAAGCTGTAATTCCTTATCGTATACCTGGCTCATATCCGGGAAACGCACACCAAGCTCGTCCACATTTGCTCCTCGCAGCGGGGAAGGAACAAAGCTTGCAATCTGATCCTTGATGAGCATAAAATCACCGGCGTTCATGCCAAGCTGGATGCCACCCGCCGCATTGGTAAGGAATAATACCTCCGCGCCCATCAGCTTCATCAGACGCGCCGGAAGCACAACATCCGACATATCATATCCTTCATAATAATGAACTCTTCCCTGCATGCACACCACCGGAACTTCTCCGACATATCCGAAGATAAAACGTCCCTTATGTCCCGGAACGGTCGATACCGGGAATCCCTCGATGTCGTGGTAATCCAGTGTGTCTGCCACACGGATATCATCTGCATAATCGCCCAGTCCCGATCCCAGCACAAGTGCCACCTTCGGGGTAAAATTGATCTTTGCCTTATAACTTTCATAGCATTTCTGTAACTTTTCATATACTGGATTCATTGTCAGTTCTCCTTTTCCTTTCGATCACAAAATTACTTATATTATATACCATGCGCTCTGAAATTCCAATCTCATTCATTAAAAAACGGCGCCATTTTCTCTCCGACCCACGAGATGACCGGACCGAGCGTGAACCCCATCAGGATCGTCACCAGACCGATCTTCGCACCGAACACCCACGCAATCACGATCACCATAAAATCAAATACCATGCGCACCACGCGGAACGGCACCTTTTTCTGTGCTTTCACAATCAAAAACGGAATGGCATCGTACGGTGCGGTTCCCAGTTCCGTAACCATATACACGCCTGCCGCAACCACGAACACCGCCAGTGCCGGGAACAGTACGCCGAGGCGTACCGCCATGGAATCAAACAGCCCATCCGGCAATACTTTTGACCATACCCACGAGAAAAAAGTCAATCGAATAGCCGACCAGGAACATATTGGCAAGCGTTCCGAATCCGATGTACTCCCGTCCCCACAATATCACGATAATAAATAAAAGGCAGTTGAGTAGCGCCTGCCAGTTGCCGAGACTCATGCCGAGTCTGCCCGAAATAGCAAGATTCATGCTCGTGCAGGGGTCTGTTCCAAAATTGACCAGCACCAGCCATGACAGAGCAAATCCCATGACGATCACCGCAAGAATTACCGAGATGAGTCTCCTTGCAAAATGTTTCTTCTGATACATTCCCTGAATAAAGTTTTTCATTATTTTCTCTCCGTTCTTTCCGATATATATCATAGTAACACAGGAACGGCTTTTCCGCCAGAGTTCCCTTTTACTCCTGTGTGCCTCTCTTTAAAGGCAGCATTCTGATTTTATGGCAATTATTTCCCGCTAGGAATCCGTGACAGTTTTTTCGGAATTCATGACAGCTTTCTTGGATTCACGATATTTTTCATTGGACAGTTATTTCTCATATCATATTTTTTTCACATGAAAGGATTTTTTATGCAGACACTTCATCTGACAGGGATCAATAAACTTCTTCATCCGGAACGCGACAAACGCTCCGCCACCGAGCGCATTTTTGACCATTTGAGCCACTCAAACATCGGATTAAACCGCGGCGAAGCAACGTCTGATACCGGCTCTGCGGCATCGGCGCTCGACAGTTTTTCTGTCACGCAGAATATCTCGGAGCTTCTCAGTCCCGCCTGCGGCATGAGCGAGGAAGAGAAAAAAGCCTACCTTGCCAAAATCATTGCGAAATTAAAGAGCGGCAAAAAGCTTACCTCAGAAGAGATGCGCTTTCTGCAGGCGGAAGATCCACAGCTATACCAGCAGGCGGCTCGTGTCCAGGCAATGCGTGGCTCCCTTGAGTCGGGTCTTGCGCACAGCACTTCCAAAGAGGAGGCGCAATCTGTCTATCTGGACGCGCTCACCCATATCAGCGAGGAAGATCCCATGAAAGAATACATCATCGCAGCCTACGATGATGCCATGAAGGAATTCCAGAAATCCGACCAGTACCAGTCGCTGCCAGAGACAAAAGAGGATGCCGCAAAGCAGCACACCGGTTCCCGTCATTCCCATAGCTGATAATTTGAGTTCATGTTGCAGCAATTATCTTTGTGTGCCTGTCTTCCAAGCTGCCAGAACGCAACCGCACTGGCAGCTGCAACATTTAAAGAATCGACGCCGTGCGCCATTGGAATGCATACCGTATCATCGCATGCTGCGATCGTCTCCGGTGCCAGACCATCTCCCTCTGTTCCCAGTACAATTGCAAGCTTGTCCTCATTCATAAGCTTCGGAGCATCAATACTTAAGGAATCCTCTTTCAATGCCATCGCCACCGTATGAAATCCCAGTTCATGAAGCTGCTTCTGCCAATTCCCGGAATCTGCTTTCTCTTCCGGCTCCGAGTTTCGTTCTATCCCTGTTCCCGGCTCTTTCTCTTCTTCGGATCCGGATTTCGTTCTATCCCCGTTCCTGGCTCTTTCTCTTCTTCCGGATCCAGATTTCTCACAGTCTCCGGCTTTGTCTCCTCTCCAAGATATGTCCACGACACCTGAAACACCGTCCCCATACTCACACGGATTGCTCTCCGGTAAAGCGGATTGCTGCACCCTGTGGTCAGCAGCACCGCATCCATTCCAAGCGCCGCAGCAGAGCGGAAAATAGCGCCCACGTTCGTCGGATTTACCACATTTTCCAAAACTGCAATTCGTTTTGCCCCCTTGCAGACACTCCGCACCGAGGGGAGCGGCTGCCGGTACATCGCACAGAGCATTCCTCTGGTCAGTTGAAACCCCGTCAGCTTCGTGAGTACATCAAACTCCGCCGTGTAGACCGGGATCTCGCCGCACCGCGCAAGAATCTTCTGTCCTTCCCCCTCAATATGCTGTTTTTCCATCAGAATTGACACCGGCATATAGCCTGCGTCCAGCGCCCTCTCGATAACCTTGGGACTTTCCGCAATAAACATGCCTTTTTTCCGGCTCATGGCGGTTAATCAACTGATTCTCTGTCAGTCTTGCATACACGTCCAATTCCGGTGCATCAAAATCTGTAATTTCTATCATCTGTGCCATTTTATTCCTCTTCCACTTCCAATGATTTCTGTTTGTTCGTTGTCTCACCCGATCTTCCGGTGCCATTGTCGATCGTTTTATGCTTTCGGCTGTTTTCTGATCTGTTTCTCTTTGCATCCTGACTTTTGACCGAGATTTGGCTTCACAGTCGATTTCCTGGGACAATTTGGTTTTCCTTATAATCAATTCATTTTTTCCCTTTCGTTTTCCGGGCTTGATCTGGCTTTCCGTACGGATTTTGGTACCTGCATCTTTTTCCAAACGGGTCTGTACGGCAAAAATATCCTCTCAGACCCGTTTTTCCTTGTTTTCCATCATATTTAACATGAAAAACCATAGGGAACGGGTCTCAGGAGCACTTTTTCTTCTCTGAGACCCGAATCACAGGGAAAAACGGGTCTCACAGGCAACTTTTCCCACTATAGACCCGTTGGTCATATCAAATTCAGGATCTGAGTCTCATAAACATTTAATTATAATACCGATCTTTATCAGAAGTGTCAATCTATCCGTTTCTACACCCGGGCCGGTGTCTGTCGTACAAATTTCCCACCTCTGTTTTTCCTGCCTGTGAGTTCCCTGTCACAGTTTCAAATGCTCATTGCGCTTCCTCATTACTGATATTTTCTGATGCTTTCCCGCACATTTTCCTGTCACATTTTCAAATGCTTTTTCTGCTTCCTTTTTTCCCTGCCCTACAAAATAATGCATACCATCCCGCCGTTGTTGTCGTTCACAATTTTCTGCATAGTATCCTGCAGCTTCATCTGACACTCGTCATCCATCATCGAGATCTTGCCGCGGATGCCGTTCTCCATCAGCTCACCGATGGATTTTCCGAAAATATTGGTCTCCCAGGCGCCCTCCTCGCTCTCTTCGCCCTCTCTGATGTAGGCGATCAGATCATTCGCCTGCTCCTCGCTTCCGACGATCGGCGCGATCTCGGTCTCAATATTGGCACGGATCATGTGGATCGAGGGGAGGTTGCGCGGATGCGGACGCCGAATTTATTTCCGTGCTTGATGAGCACCGGATCTTCCATTTTAATATCGGAGAGTCCGGGGCCTACCACGCCATAGCCTTTCACCTGTACCGCCGCCATCGCGTCCGCCACCTTTTCATATGCCTCTTTTTCGCTGCGACATCTCCTTCACCAGCGCGATCAGTTCATATTCGCCGGCAATCGGCACACCCGCAAGCTCGCTCATATTTTCATAGTAATACTTCTCGGCGACCTCCATGCGGATTTTGGCGCAGCCAGATGCGAGATCCACTTCCTCCAATTTCATCCGCGAGACATAGTGCTCCGGCGTAAAATCCTGTGCATAAATATCTTTCACTTTTCGCATTCCACCGAGGATCGTTCTGGCGCTCTGTATGATTCCCGCCTTCATCGGATGATCGGGCGGGAGCATTTCCGTCCATTTCGGAATATAGAATTCCATGTGGACGACCGGGAACTCATATAAAATCTGCTCTAATATATGAAAGACATCATCTTTGCGAAGCTGCTCGCAATTCACCGGCAACACCGCCGTCTGGTACTTTTCCCGAAGTCCCTCCGCAATGCGGACGGTCTCCTCGCTGTAGGGTCTCGTCGAATTGAGCACCACAACATAGGGCTTGCCAATCTCCTCCAGTTCCTGCACGGTCTGCTCTTCCGCATTCACATAATTTTCCCGCGGCAAATCTCCGATACTTCCGTCTGTTGTCACCACAATGCCGATCGTCGCATGATCCCTTATGACTTTTTCCGTACCGATGGACGCCGCCTCCACAAACGGAATCTCATGGTCGAACCACGGCGTATGAACCATACGGTCCACGCTTCCTTCCATGTGTCCTGTGGCTCCGTCCACCATAAAAGCCGACACAGTCAATCAGACGGATTTTAATCCGCGTATCATCTTCAAGCGCGATCTCTGCCGCGTCTTTCGGAATAAACTTCGGTTCCGTCGTCATGATTGTTTTTCCCTGTGCAGACTGGGGTAATTCATCAATCGTGCGCTGCCTGCTATGTACATCTTCCATATAGGGAAGTACCATAAGATCCATAAACCGTTTGATAAACGTTGACTTTCCGGTCCGGACCGGTCCTACAATTCCAAGATACACCTCCCCGTCTGTGCGGTTTTGTATATCTTTGTATAAATCAAACTCTTTTTTGCTGCTGATGTCCATAAAAATACCCCTTCCATACTTAATAAAATGTATGAAGGGGATCTGTAATTATTCCCGCGGAAACTAAAATATCATCGCGCGCGGATGACCTTCTGGCGCAGACAAAGCCGGGGATCTGTACACTTCGCTTTTCTACAGCATCACCCGCAGCATTCCCGGCAGACAGCGGAATTGCAGCTTCGTGACATCACCACAGTATTCTCCATCCGCATGCAGCACCATAGGATCCTTCAGCCGGACCTCGCATGTGCCGCAGTCGTCTATGTCAAATCCGCGGATTCCCGTATGCTTTGCCGCCACGAGGAACGGCAGGCATAAAAATGTGCGCCACTTCGGAATTCCGTGTACACTGCAGATCGAAAGCTTTCCGTCCGTGGCATCCGCCTTCGGCGCCATGGGAACGCCGCCTCCCTCTGCCTTAAAGTTCATCGCCGCGATATAGATGATGCGGTCTAACTTCCGCTCCGGGGTCTCGTCCAGACGCACCGCAGCCTCCGTCGTCTGCATGGAAAAAAGCGACTGCACCGTAATGAGCAGATAGGTCAGTTTGCCCAGATGCAGCTTATTTAAAAATACTTTCATCTTCGATGTCAGGGCTTTTTGCAGACTAACGCGTCAAGTCCCACGCCGGCACTGATGGCGAACTTTCTCGGCTTCTCGCAGTCATCCCATGCCACCTCTCCCAGATCGATCACGGTGCATGCCTCTCTCCCCCGCTGCATGCAGGAGAGCATGCGCGCCAGATTCTCCGACGGCGTGCCGCTAAGCTTTAACCCTCTCGCCAGGTCATTTCCCGAGCCGGTCGGTATCAGTCCGAACCGCACTTTTTCCGGATGTGTGATGCCGTTGATGACCTCATTTGCCGTTCCGTCCCCGCCGACCACTGCAAGGCAGATATCATCATCCGTCTTCGCGCAGATCTCGACAGCAAGACGTGTGGCATGCCCCTCATGCTCCGTGACATAATGCCGGTAATGGATTCCTCTCTTCACAAGTTCTCTCTGTACCTCTTTCCAGATCTGCGCGCCCCTGCCGCTTCTGGACTTCTCATTCACAATAAAATAAAGCATCTGTTTCTCCCACCGTAACATACATTCTGCTGTTTCCGGCATGTGCCGGACATACACCGCTCTGTTCCACGTCTGTTTTCCTATATAAACACAATCGAAAACGCCCACCCGGCCTCTGCCAGATGAGCGTTTCTCTTCTGCAATGCTCTTTTTTATCGTATCACGGATACACGGCAATTACAACTGTTTACTGCTCTTTTCTGTCTGCATCTTCGTCCACCCAGAGACGTCCGTACATTTCCATATAATTATAAAGCCGTTTGGCAAGCTTGACAGTAATCTGATCTGATGTTGCACGCCACTGCCAGTTGCCCCCCCAGTGTGGACGGCGTGTTCATGCGTGCCTCCGAACCAAGACCGATCAGATCCTGCATCGGCACCACCGCAAGCTCCCCGACCGAAGACCATGCACCACGCATCATGCCCCAGTTATAGCCTTCCTCTTTCGTGAGGTTTAAGTATTCCTTTGCAAATTTGTCTCCTTCGGCGCAGTCTTCATCCAGCCAAGCAGCGTATCATTGTCATGTGTTCCGGTGTACACCACACAGTGCTCCGTGTAGGTATGCGGGAGATAATTGCTTCCCTCTCTCGAGTCAAACGCAAACTTTATGACTTTCATTCCCGGAAATCCGGAATCCGCAACAAGCTTTAACACGGACGGTGTCAAAAAGCCCAGATCCTCCACGATAATGTTTAATCTGCCAAGCTTCTGCTCCAGCGTATGAAACAGATCCATGCCCGGTCTCTTGCGCCACTCACCATTCTTTGCCGTCTTATCCTTTGCCGGAATCGCATAGTAGGAATCAAATCCGCGGAAATGGTCAATCCGGACAATATCGTAAAGCTTTGACATTGCCGCAATGCGTTTCGTCCACCAGGTGTATCCGTTTTTCTTCATTACATCCCAACGGAACAACGGATTGCCCCAGAGCTGTCCGTCCTCGGAAAATGCATCCGGCGGACACCCTGCCACATCAATCGGATTTAAATCCTCATCCAGATAGAACTCTTCCGGATTCGCCCATACGTCAGCAGAATCCCCTGCGACGTAGATCGGAACATCCCCGATGATCTCAATACCTTTTTCATTCACATAGGCTTTTAGCTCCCACCACTGCTTGAAAAACAGATACTGTAACATCTGGTAAAAGCGGATATCCTTCGCATAGGTGCTTCTCGCCTCGGCAAGTGCCTCCGGTTTTCTCATCTTTAAATCTTTTTTCCCAGGAAAACCATGCGTTTCCGCCGTTGGCATCCTTTAACGCCATAAACAGCGCATAATCAGAAAGCCAGTCTGCCTCTTTTTCACAGAACGCCTCAAAATCGTCCGGCTCTGCGCGAAGAAACCGCTCAAACGCGATCTTTAACAGCTTATAGCGCGACTCGTACATCACGCCGTAATCCACCTTGTCTGCTTTCTTTCCCCACGGGAAAGACTCACACTCCGCCTTTTTCAACAGTTTTTCCTTACACAGGTATTCCAGATCTATAAAATACGGATTCCCTGCAAAGCTGGAAAATGACTGATACGGCGAATCACCGTAACTTGTGGGGCAGATCGGAAGAATCTGCCAGTATTTCTGTCCTCCTTTTTCAAGAAAGTCTGCAAACTTTCTGGCTTCTTTTCCCATCGTACCAATTCCATACGGAGATGGCAGGGATGATATATGCATCAATACTCCACTACTTCTCATAACCTCGTCCTTACCTTTCATCTATCACTCGAATACTCTCCCCATTTACAAACTCAAACGGAACAATCTCGTGAATCGGCTCTTTCTTCAACTCGATCTGGCCGAATAAAATCTCGATGCTGCGGTTTGCAAGCGTCTGATGCTGCTGCTTGATCGTCGCCAGCTTCGGATTGTAATACTCTGCAAGCGATGTACCGTCAAAACCGATCACGGAAACATCCTCCGGCACGCGGTACCCCAGATCACGCAGTGCGCGGATGGCCCCGATCGCCATCACATCCGACATTGCAAACACTGCGGTCACATCCGGAAACTTCCCGATCAGGCGCTTCATCGCCCGGCAGGCGCTTCCAAAAGAGAATCTTGCCTTCTCATAGCAGTGCTCCACATCAAGAACCGCCCCATGCTCCGAAAAAGCTCTGCTCACGTCCCAGGAAACGCTGATGACTCGTATAAGACTTGTCAAAATCACCGCCGAGAATGCCGATTCTGCGGTGCCCAGCCACAAACAGCTGATCCACCGCACAGCGTGCCGCTGCAATATCGTCCGTGGCAACGCTGGAAAGATTCTCAAAATGCATCTCATTGGCACGGTTCGTCACCAACACACACGGCACATCCACACCGGAGAACTCCCGGTGAAAATATTCCGGATTACCGCCGAGGAACAAAAAGCCCAAGCGGCTTTCTCCCCTGCAAAGAAGAATTGCCTGCTCTACCTCATCTGCATCCTCGTCCAGATAAGACACGACCAGCGTATATTCCGTTTTCTCGATCATGCGCTGGATTTCCTCCACGACACTGGCAAAAAGCATATTTGAGATACCTTTGACCAGTACGCCGATTGCCTTGAATTGTTCTGTTTTAAATGCTTCGCATTGTTGTTCGGCACAAAATTAAACTTTGCGACAACTTCCTCGATCTTTTTTCTTGCATCCGGGCTGACATCATTTCTATTATTAAGCACTCTGGAAACCGTGCTGACGGAATAGCCTGACTCTCTGGCAATATCTTTTATTGTAACCATAACTTTTCCTGCCTGTTTTTGTCTTCTTGATTTCACTGGCAATTATTATATCAGCCTTTGACAGCTCCTGCAACAACACCTTCTATAATATACTTCTGGCAGGCTGCATAAAAAATAATGATCGGAACAATGGCAAGCACCAGCATCGCCATCATGGTACCCCAGTCAACCGCTCCGTAGCCGCCCTTTAAATACTGGATGACAATCGGGATGGTCTTGTATTTTTCAGATCCAGCACCAGATAAGGCAGCAGATAGTCGTTCCAGATCCACATTGCCTGCAGAATTGCCACCGTGATCGTAGTCGGCTTCATAATCGGGAATACCACCTGGAAAAAGGTCTGGAGCGGCGTACACCCGTCAATCATTGCCGCCTCCTCAATTTCCAGCGGGATGCTCTTCACAAAACCGCAGAACATGAACACCGCCAGTCCGGCTCCGAATCCGAGGTATACCAGAATAATACCGATGGGATTGCTTAAATGCATCATGTTCGCCAGCTTTGACAGGGAGAACATAACCATCTGGAACGGCACGATCATGGAAAACAGGCATAACATGTAGATCGTGGAGTTCACTTTGTTATGTACTCTCGTAATGTACCATGCGCACATGGAGGTACAGAGAATGATTACCGCCACAGAACCTACCGTGATGATAACGGAGTTCCCCATCGCCGCAAAATAGTTCGTCTTCTGCACGCCCTTGATAAAATTCTCAATTCCGAAGAAGGAACGGTGATCCGGCAGTGCAAACGGATATCTCGTGATGAATCCTTTTTTTCTTTAAGGAGTTCATCGCCACGAGGAAAATCGGGTACAGCCACAGTACCGCAAGGATTGAGAAAAATACGGTCAAAATCCATCCGTGTTTGGCACGTCTTACCGCGCTCACCTGATTGTCTGCTTTTTTGTTCTTTGCCATTATTGCTGCACCTCCTTACTTCTGGTAAGTCTGTTCTGTAGCATTGCAATGACTGCCACAATGATAAAGAATACCACCGCTTTCGCCTGACCGGCGCCCTCCCATCCGGTTCTGGTGTAGAATGTCTCATAAATATTCAGTGCCAGCATCTGGGAACTGTTCGAAGGCTCGCCCGCAGTCAGCGCCAGGTTCTGGTCAAACAGCTTAAAGGAGTTCGTCAGTGTCAGGAATGTACAGATCGTAATCGACGGCATTACCATCGGGATCGTCACATGGCGCAGCAGCTGACGGTTCGTCGCCCCGTCAATCTTTGCCGCCTCGATCAGCTCACCGGATGTTCTGGATGCCGGCGATATAGATAATCATCATATAACCAATCTGCTGCCAGTTCATTAAAATTACAAGTCCCCAGAATCCGCAGGTTCCGGAATAGGTAAGTGTCTTTCCGAAGTTCGCCAGAATACCGTTTAACAGGATCTGCCAGATATATCCAAGCACAATACCTCCGATGAGGTTCGGCATAAAGAACACGGTACGAAACAGGTTCGTTCCCCTAATTCCCTTTGTTAAAAGCATCGCGATCGCAAATGCAAACACATTGATCGTAAGAACGGACACGACCGTAAACAGTGCCGTAAACACCAGCGCATGTGTGAATGTTGCATCCGAAAAAATCCGGATATAATTTTTCAGTCCCACGAACTTTGCATCAGTCACCGTCGTAAATTCACAAAACGATAAATAGATACCCATAATAAAAAGGAATTATAAAACCGATTGTAAATGCCACTAAAGTCGGGAGTGCAAAAACAGGAAAATATTTCTTAATTGATTTCTCCATACTCTTTCATCCTCTCATATTCAATAAAACCGATATCGGGCAGATGCTTTGCAGTACCCGCATCCTTCTAAAAAAAGGGTGGGCAGTTCTCATGCCCACCCCCTGCATTTTACAGATTTTTATTCGTGTGTTGCGTCGTACTCAGTCTTCCATCCATCTACGAATGCTGTCACAACGCCATCCCAGTCGCCGGTACCCTGTGCATACTCAAGTAATGCAGAACCAACGCCATCTTTCCATGTCTCAGAAGGAATAGTGGAGAAGTTCCATGTTACAGAATACTTGCCAGCTTTGGTGTAAGCTGCATCTGCCTGGATGAATACATTGTCTGCTGTGTAACCGTCAGCGAAAGTATCAAACGGTGTTGTGAATCCCATTACATTAGCCATGGAATCACGTCCCTCATCAGATGTGATTACCCACTCAAGGAAATCAAGTGTTGCCTGCTGATCCTCTGCGGATGCCTGATTATTAACGCACCAGTAGTTCTCAGAACCTGTGCAGAGTCCCTGATTTTCCACCGTCCACACCAATGTAGATCGGCATCATGCTCATGTCCTCAGCTGTTACGAGATAACCGTTATCCTCATTGGTCAGGTTGCTGTACTCCCATGTACCGTTCTGGTAGAAAACAGCCTCTTCCATACCGAACTCGGACTCAGCCTCGTCACCGGTCTTGCTGGAAAGAAGACCCGGCTCACAGGTGGAATCTGTAATGTAGAGATCCCAGATCTGCTTATAGTTGTCAAGGTATGTACCCTCGATTGCATCGGTGGAATCAATGCCCTTGTCCTTGTACTCATAGTAGATCGGCAGGTTTGCAAGGTGTGTCTTGAATCTCCAGTCAGAGGAGGAGTCCATACCTGCGGAGGTGAATGCTCCCTTTAAGTCATATCCGAACTGATCGTTGATCTCGTCTAATCTTGCCTGAATGTCGTCTGCCACTGCCTTTAATGTTTCAAAGTTGTTGATGTCTTCCGGAGAAGAGATCACTGCGTTGTCCATTGTGCAGTAGTCGTTTAAGATCGTCTTGTTGTAAATGATGCCATAGGTCTCGATTACATATGCGATACCGGGAACCTCGCCGGCGTCATTCTTCAGTGCATAGTCATCGCTGGTCAGATGGGAGTAGATCTCGCTGTTTGAAAGATCCAGACAGTAATCCTTCCAGTTTGCAAGTCCTACCGGTCCGTTTACCTGGAATAAGGTAGGAGCTTCGGTCTTGGCGATCTCTGACTTTAACGTCTGCTCGTAAGTACCGTCTGCTGCTGTGATAACCGTTACTGGAACACCTGTCTGCTCTGTGTGTAGGTTGCTGCCAGATCCTGCCATGCCTGATCCTGCTCCGGCTTGAAGTTCAGATAATAAACTGAACCGCCCGCTGCATCCGTCTTCGCTGCATCTGTATCTGCCGCCTCTGTGGTTGTTGCAGCTGCATCGTTTCCTGTGGTAGCTGCTGCGTTACTGTCTGTTGTGCTGCTGTCCCCACATCCGTAAACATCGTTGCGAGCATTGCACTTGCAAGCATTACGGATAACACTTTTCTTTTCATAAATTTACCCTCCTGATATGATTTGTTCAACTTCTTCTGTAACGTTTCCGGTATTGTTATCGGTAATGTTTCCGGTAACGTTTTCAGTTGATGGTTAGATTATATTTCCATATGTCAGGAAATGCAATACCCAATCGTTATTTTCCACATTATTGCCAAGTTTCAGAAGGACGTTTTGTGACATTTATACAAAAGAAAGGCTGTCGCAATAAGCATAGACATCTTTGGGTTGATAAGTAATATTATAAGAAATACACTTGCGGATTTCATGTGGAAATGCAGATGGAAATTCGGTTCAAAAAATGTGGAATTTCTAACCAGCCGAATGTTTGCATCTTCGATGATCCGTGTCTTTCCAAGTTTGGAACACTCCGCGGGTCATGTCCGCATCCCGGAGACAATTTGTAGGACTTTTGTGTGTGTCCCTTTATGGCACCTAACAAAACATAACCGCGCGAAGCCGATGTCTGAGTCGGCATCTGCCTTAGTTTAAATAGCAGATGCCGGCGAGTTTCGGTTCGCGCGGTTTTATATTGTCTGTGAAGAGGTGCCATTAGGGACACCAGAAAGTCCGCCCATTGTCTCCGGTGTGTCGGACATGCACCCGTCGGATTGTCCAAACGTGGAAGAGACACGGAATCCGATGCAAACATTCAGCCGGAAGAAATACTCACATTTTTCTCCAACGTATTTCCATCTGTATTTCCATCTGAAATCCCTGGTGTGATCTTCTTATAATATTACTTATCAAAGCAAAGCACGATATGCTTATTGCGACAGCCTTTCATTGCACATTCTATCTGGTCGAAAATCTTATCGTCCTCCCGTCATGCGAAGGCTCTCTACCCCATAGACGATCACGCCTGTCAGCCAGACAAAAAGCACCATCGTAAGCGGAAGCAGCCCGAAATGCCAGGACAGCATCCCGATAAAGCAGACCAGAAACATTCCGAGCGCCGCATAATTCATTGCGGTGTAGGCACGGAACGCCGCGCGGTATATCTGCAGCTGTTCTGCCTCATCGCAGCTTGCGATCCACGTTTTCTGGAACTTCAGATCGTAAACGCTTCCCTTCTTTTCCGGATTGATCTCCTTTGTAAAATTGACAATCCGGTTCTGGGCGGTTACCGTTACGACCATAACCGCAATCAGTCCGAGAAATGTGGCTGCTATTTTCACCCACGGAATCTCTTCCTCCCAGCCGCTGTCTATGCCGGTGGACTTCATGCCGGCTGCAAAAAAGAAAAATCCGGCAATGAGCGCCACATTCGTGACAATCACACCAATGCCCAGTTTCCGCTCGATCTTTTCGATCAACTGCTCTTCCTCGCCGTCCCAGCGCCTGTACTCTGCTCTGCCGCCGCGAAGCATTCCGTCATCCACACAGCCAGAGCTGCCGCGATCACAAGATTTGCATAGGGTGCGATCTTTTGAAGTCCCGCTGTGATTCCTGCGCCGATATCCGCCTGCCCCTTGGCTGCCATGGTCGAAAACGCGCCTGTTATCCCGCCCACAACCATGGATACTAAAAGAAGCACTATAAACTTGCGGAATGCTCTCCCATCCTCTCTCTGATTCTCCTCAATCTTCGGGTTGCATTTCTCTGTCCCATCTGTCATACGCTTCTCCTCCCTGCCTGCTATTTTTCTTCCTCTGATTCTTCCTCATAGGTAAAAATGGCTTCCACCGGAACCTCAAACACTTTTGCAATCTTAAGCGCCAACGTCACCGACGGCGAATAATCCCCGCGCTCGATCTGACTGATGGTCTGCCTGGATACTCCGACCAGCTGTCCCATCTCGTGCTGATTGACGTTGATTTTTGCCCGATATTCTTTTAAATGATTGTATAATGGCATAAATCCTCCATATCCCGATGTGCTTTTCACACAACGCACCGCTTTCTTTGCGGCACATTTTCTCACACCGTTATTATAGATATGACAAGGAAAGTTGTCAATACATTTTTGACAACTTTCCTTGTCACATCAGTGCATCCGACAGCGCATGACTGACGGAACAACCATAGCGGCATACTATTGTAAATCTGTTTGGGAAATGCTAAAATTCAGATATAAGAGTATGTTATGGAAAGGGAATCACATCTAATTATGAAAGAGATCATCAAACATAAGATAACCCACAATGTCAACCGCTTAAAGACTTCCCTGAAATGGGTGGTATTCGCCATCCTCTCCGGTGTGCTGGTCGGATCTGTGGGCACACTTTTTTATCTGTGCATGGCTCTCGTCACTCTCGTCCGCACAAAAAAATCCGTGGCTTATTTTCCTGCTTCCGGTCGGAGGTATTCTCATTGTAGGTGCCTACCGCCTGCTTCACGATGAGCGCGATACCGGCACAAACCTTGTACTCTCCGCCATCCATTCCGGCGATGAACTGCCGCTGCGCATGGCGCCGCTCATTTTTATCTCGACGCTGATCACCCACCTGTTCGGCGGTTCTGCCGGCCGTGAGGGTGCTGCCCTGCAGCTCGGCGGCAGTATTGGAAACGGTCTGGGACGTCTGTTTCATTTTGATGAGAAGGACAAGCACATCATGATCATGTGCGGTATGAGCGCTGCGTTTTCCGCGCTGTTCGGCACTCCGATGGCAGCCGCCATCTTCTCCATGGAGGTGGTGAGTGTCGGCATCATGTACTATGCCGCCCTCGTGCCATGTGTGATCTCCTCGCTGATCGCCCACGCGATTGCCACCTCGTTCGGCGTGAGCCCGGACGGCTTCCCGCTCGGAAAAATTCCGGATTTTACGATCGGCTCCGCCGTTGAAATTTCCATCCTCGCCATCTTATGTGCGCTGGTTAGCATTCTCTTCTGCGTGATGCTGCACGGTTCAGATCATCTGTATAAGAAGTTTTTTAAAAATCCCTATCTGCGCGTCTTCGTCGGCGGATGCATTGTCGTCGTGCTGACACTGCTCGTCGGGGATCAGACCTACAACGGTACGGGCATCAACATCATCGCCCGCTGCATGGACGGTACCGTCCGCCCGGAGGCTTTCTTCTTAAAGATGCTTTTTACCGCCGCCACACTCGGCGCAGGATACAAAGGCGGCGAGATCGTCCCGTCTCTCTTTACCGGAGCGGCATTCGGCTGTCTGTTCGGAAATGTTCTCGGATTTTCGCCGACACTTTGCACGGCGGTTGGCATGTCCGCGGTCTTCTGCGGCGTGACAAACTGTCCGATCACCTCGCTGCTCATCAGCTTTGAGCTGTTCGGATATGACGGTATGCCGTATTTTCTTCTCGCCATCGCGTTCAGCTATATGCTGTCCGGCTACTTTGGTCTCTACCAGAGCCAGAAGATCGTCTACTCAAGTACAAGACCAACTATATCAACAAAAAAGACGCACTAGACAGGAATAGAAAAGCGCCGTCACACGGCGCGCTGATTATTATGAGTGATACCAGGAAAAATAGGAGCCAAACGTTCCGGATGATATCTGTCCAAGACAGATCTGACCGTAAAAAATCCGGTATTTCTAACCATGCCGCGTCCGGCATCTTTGATGATCCGTGTCTTTCCAAGTCTGGAGCACTCCACGGACTGTGTCCGCAGGCCGGCAGACAATTTTAGGGTGTTCGTGTGCCCCTTACCGAATTGCTGAACAAAACATAACCGCGCGAAGCCGATGTTTGAGTTGCCATCTGCCTTTTTTTTAATGGCAGATGGCAGCGAGTTTCGGTTCGCGCGGTTTTATATTGTCTGTGAAGCAATTCGATTAGGGGCGCTAGAACGCCCGCCCATTGTCTGCGGCTTGTCGGACACACTCTGTGGATTGTCCAGACGTGGCAAAGACACAGAATAGGATGTCAGACGCGGCATGGAAGAAATACTCAGATTTTACTTCAAAGATCTGCCTTGGCAGATACATTCGAAACTTTGTGCCCTCTAATCTCCTATCCTGTCACTCATGCTAATCAGCGCTGTGGCAGCGCTTTTCTATCTCCTATTCTTTCTCGATACAGCGGTCGAGCTGTGCGAGCAGATCTTCGTACTTGCAGAGTCCCTGCTTGCGCCAGTCGCATTTTCCACAGTTCTCCATAAAGAAATCCATGTTCATCGCCGCGCGTGCGTGTCTGCACATCTCGCGGTATGTATAGACCCTGTTCTCCTCGAGTCCGAAGAATTCGATGACCCGGCGGTCTTTGTTCACGACACGGTTGTGGTTGTGGACGCACTCGTTCGTCTCCGTCCGGTTCGGACAATTCGCACAGATCATATCCGGTTCCGCCACCAGAAGAAGTTCCTCGTCCGGATCTTTTCGCAGGCGCTCCACCACCGCCGTCATATTTTTTCACAAAACGCACCGCTGTAGCCTTTTCCCTCATAGAGCGAAGTACAGACGATGTGATGTCCTCTGAATTTGTCTGCCATAGCAACTGTACACTCCTAAACTGCCGCTTTTGTCTTCTCTTCCAGAATATTTCCTGCTGCAAGCGCCTTGCGGATCGGAATTGCCACCAGATACGCGCCCACAACGGAGATCACGTCCTTCACAATGTAAGGAACAGATACCGCTACGAAAGCAGCCGGAAACGGTGTGGCAGCCACGATGGCGAACTGAATGACACCGAGCAGATGACACACAGCAAGACCGGCAAGTCCTAACAGCACGCGGAGCCAGATCTGCTTCTGTGCCATGCCCACGCCGCAGAGCATTGTCAGGAAAATGAATCCCCAGATAAATCCGCCGCTGTAGCCGGCAAGCCAGGACGGTCCGCCTGTCATTCCCGCAAACACCGGAACGCCTACTGTACCGAGCAGGATATAGATCAATGTGGATGATGTTCCCTTTTTTCCAGCCGAGCACATAGCCGCACAGCGCCATTGCAAAAAAGTCTGAAGTGTCACCGGAACGCCGGTCGGCATCGGGATCGTCAAGATGGACAACACGCTAAGCACTGCCGTAAACATACCCACTGTTACAATTGTCTTTGTTGAAATCTTCATGATTCTCCTCGTTTCCGCAGGAATCGCATATTTTACCGCTCTTTCCTGCTGTTTTTCGCGCAGAAATCCCCTATGGGTCTCTCTGTCTGCAAAAACAATCATAACACTTTTTGTCGATTGTCAACCTGTTTTGTCTCGCGGTTGACAATTCTCTAATTACATTTCCGGTTCTTTCCAAAAAATCAGGTCGTAATTGATACTGTGATAGAAAACCTCCTCGATATCACAGGACGATATATCATAGTTGCCAAGCATCCACATCACCTTCGCAATCACGGACTCTAACGTCATATCGTAGGACTCTAAGAAACGGCAATATTCCTTCATATTGTGGCCGACCTCGTAGACCGTCATATCGCTTCCCTCGTGCGCCACCTGCGTCGCCATGACCACCAGCTTGTCCGGATGCTCCTGGCACAGCCGGTAAAACTCCTCTGCGATAGGCTGCGGTATACCGCCCACGCCAAAGCTCTCCACAATGATACAGTCATAATTTTCAAAAATACTCTTTAACACCTTGGGACGGATTCCCGGGATCAGCTTCATCAGGAAAACATTTTCATCCAGCTTCTCATAGAACCGGACTTCCTCCTCGTACGGAAGCATGGGGATATAGCGCATAATATTCATGTCCTGTATCACGGCGAGCGACGGATAGTCAATACTGGAAAATGCATTGTAGCTCTTGGACCGCACCTTCTTGGCGCGGGTTCCGGCGATGACTTTTCCGTCAAACACAATCTGTACCCCCTGTGAGCGGTCATCGGCAGCATATAAAAAGCTGTCGATCAGGTTCGACTTCGCGTCCGTGATCTCCAGGTCGATCGGCTTCTGCGCACCGGTAATCACAATCGGCTTTTTCGTGTTCTGCACCATATAGGAAAGCGCCGCTGCCGTGTACGCCATCGTATCTGTCCCATGGGCAATCACGAATCCGTCAAAATCGTCGTAGTGCTCCCAAATCGCATGAACCATGAGTTTCCAGTGCGACGGCTCCATGTTGGTGCTGTCCAGATTTAAAAAGCTGAACCGCCTCGACATCGCAGATCTCTTTTACCTGCGGAATATACTCGATCAGCTCCTCCGGTGTAATCTGCGGTTTTAAGCCGTTATCCGACTTTCTGGACGCAATCGTTCCTCCGGTTGCCAGTAATAAAATACGTTTCTTCTGCTGCATACTCTCTCTCCGTTCTATCGTAATAATCCCCTCAGTGCAGCAAGAAGCGCCTCCACGTTTTCCTCTTTGGTTGCCCAGCAGGTACAGATGCGGACAGCGCTATGCGTATCGTCCACACGCGCCTGATATTCAAATGCAAAATCGTCTTTTAACTTTTCAAGCACCGCATCCGGAAGAATCACAAACTGCTGGTTCGACGGCGAGTCCACATAAAATTTTACGCCCATGTCCTTTAGCTCATCATGGATCTTTTCCGCAAGCCTTGATGCATGCGCCGAGATCTCAAAATACCTTTTCTCCTCGAATAGCGTGAGGAACTGGATGCCGAGCAGTCTGCCTTTTGCCAGCATGCCGCCCCGCTGCTTCATATTGTAACGGAAATCGCGCTTCAATTCCTCGTTTGTGATCACAACCGCCTCGCCAAAGAGCGCTCCGACCTTGGTTCCTCCGATGTAGAAGACATCCGTGAGTGCCGCCACATCGGCAAGTGTCAGATCATTTTCCCGGCATGTAAGACCGTAGCCCAGTCTTGCACCGTCTAAAAACAGATAAAGCCCTCTCTTTTGCAGACATCATAGATCGCCTCCAGCTCCGCTTTTTTATAGATCGTGCCAATCTCCGTCGGATTGGAAATATAGACCATCTTCGGCTGAACCGTGTGTTCAAAACTTGCGTCGGCATAATGCGCGTCCGTATATGCGGCAATCTGTTCTGCTGTCAGTTTGCCGTCCGCCGTCTCGATCGTAAGGCACTTGTGTCCGCAGGACTCCAGTGCTCCCGTCTCATGTACGTTGATGTGTCCGGTCACCGCAGTGATCACACCCTGATAGTGTCTTAATGCAGCCGAAATCACTGTCACATTCGTCTGTGTTCCTCCCACCAGAAAATGCACCGCTGCCTCCGGTGCGGCGCACGCCTCTTTTATCTTCTCTGCAGCTGCCGCACAATATGCATCCTCCCCATATCCCGGGGTCTGTTCCATGTTGGTTGCCGCAAGTCTCTCTAAGATCGCCGGATGGCATCCTTCTGTGTAATCACTGTTAAACCGTATCATCTCTCTGATTCCTTTTCTCTATGAATTTGAGACGCGAACCAGCTCCTCCAGCTTCTGTGCCGCTGCGCCACTGTCGATCGCCTCTGCCGCTAATTTTACACCCGCTTCCATAGATTCCGCAACCCCTCCGACATAAAGAGTTGCACCTGCGTTCAAAAGAACGATGTCACGCTTGGCGCCGCGCTCCGTTCCGTCCAGAATGGCTCTCGTAATCTTTGCGTTTTCCCCGCCGCTTCCGCCACGCAGCTCCTCCAGCGATACGCGCTTCATACCGAACTGCTCCGGTGTGATGGTAAATGTTGTCACCGCTCCATCTCGGATCTCGGATACCGTGGTCGCTCCTGTCAGCGTAATCTCATCCATGTTGTCCTCACCGCTGACTACATACGCGCGCTCCACCCCAAGTCTGCTCATCGCCGTCGCTACCTTTTCCGTGAGTGACGGACTGTAGACACCGACCACCATATTTTTTGCGCGAGACGGATTAGCGAGCGGTCCTAAGATATTAAAGACGGTACGGATTCCCATCTCGCTGCGCGCCTGCCCGACATAGCGCATGGACTTGTTAAAAAGCTGCGCAAACATGAAACCGATTCCGGTCTTCTCCACACACTTCTCCACTTTCTTCGGGTCTGCCATGATATTGACGCCGAGCGCCTCTAACACATCCCCGGCGCCCGATTTCGACGAGATGGAGCGGTTTCCGTGTTTTGCCACCGGAAGTCCCGCCGCAGCCACCACGAACGCCGACGTAGTGGACACGTTAAAGGTAAATGTGCGGTCTCCGCCGGTTCCCACCAGATCGATATAATTGTCAACCTTCGGGGAAATCGTCTCAGCCTTGTCGCGGAGCACCACCGCAAATCCTGCCAGTTCATCCAGTGTCTCGCCCTTCACGCGCTCCAGCGCCAGAAACGCCGCGATCTGCGCCTGCGTCGCATCACCGCTTAACATGATGTCCATCGCCCCTTTTGCTTCTTCCTCAGTCAGATTCTCTCCCTCAGCAACCTTTGCAATATATTCTTTTTCATCCCTTTTTCCCCCTCTATGCGTTCAGTTCCTTTTTTTAAAGGTCCGGCAGTATGTCTCCGCCGCCTCCGGCGCAAAGCCCTGCTCCTCCAGCAGCCTGATAAAATAACTTCCGACGATCGCTCCGTCGATCAGATCCGCAAGCGGCAGGACATCCGCCGCCGTCCGGATGCCAAAGCCCATCATCACCGGCAGATCCGTCGCTTCCCGTACCGAGGTAAGATAGCTTCTTACCTCCTTATGGAACTCTGCTCCCTGCCCCCCGTGACACCCATGGACGATACACAGTAGACGAACCCCCGCGCTCCGGCGAGAATCTTTGGAATCCGCGCCCCGGACACTGGCGACACGAGCTGGATTAAGATCGTATCCTCCGATGCATCTAGCGCTGTCATAAGTTCGTCCTGCTCCTCAAACGGCAGATCCGGAACGATCAGTCCGTCCACCCCCGCCTCATTGCATCTTTTTACAAACGCTTCCACGCCGTAGTGCAGGATCGTGTTGTAATACATCATGAAGATGATCGGGACCGTCACACCCTCCGTGCGCAGTTCCTGCATCATTGCAAAAATCTTCTTCACATTCACCCCGCCGCAGATTGCACGGTACGATGCGTCCTGGATGACCGGTCCGTCCGCCACCGGATCGGAAAACGGCACGCCAAGCTCAATCACGTCGCAGCCGCCGCGCTCCTGCGCCCGGATGATTTCCTTTGTGGCTGCCAGATCCGGCAGTCCCGCGGTAACATAAGTAATAAATGCTTTCTCCTGCTTTTTGCTGCAGGCGTTCATACGCGCTTCTATTCGATTCATATCTGTCATATCCTCCCTCGCCGGACAACTTTCCGGCTCAATTTAAATATCCTTTTCCTGCAAGATAATCTGCAATCGTATTGACATCCTTGTCGCCGCGGCCCGACAGACAGATGACCATGGTCTCCTTTGCCGCCTGCTTCTCACCGACCGCCTCTTTGCGCTCCCTCGCGTACTTCATCGCATAGGCACCCGCATGGGCGCTCTCGATCGCAGGAATGATTCCCTCCAGTCTGCACAGCTCCATCAGCGCATCCATCGCCTCATCATCCCGGATTGCCACATATTCCGCACGGCCGCTCTCCTTTAAGTACGCGTGCTCTGGACCGACGCCCGGATAATCCAGCCCCGCCGAGATGGAGTGCGCAAGTTGGACATTGCCGTCCGCATCCTGCAGCAGGTAGGAACGCATGCCGTGCAGAACTCCCGGCTCGCCGAGCGCCATCGCCGACGCGTGTTCCCCGGTCTCGATTCCCTTTCCGGCTGCCTCCACGCCAATCAGCTTTACCCCCTTCTCCTCAATAAAATCCGCAAACATGCCGATGGAGTTCGATCCGCCTCCCACACATGCCAGCACGACATCCGGAAGCTTGCCCTCCGCCGCAAGGATCTGTTTTTTTTCGCCTCGCGGCTGATGACGCTCTGAAACTCCTTCACCATCTTCGGGTACGGATACGGTCCCACAGCCGAACCGATGATGTAAAAGGTATCCTCCGCCGTTTTTGCCCAGGTGCGGATCGCCTCGTTGGTGGCATCCTTTAAGGTATTGCTGCCGGAAGTGACACTGACAACTTTCGCGCCGAGCATCTCCATGCGCATCACGTTTAGTGACTGTCTTTTGATATCCTCGGCTCCCATATAGACCGTGCACTCCATGTCAAAGAGCGCTGCGCCAGTTGCCGTCGCCACGCCGTGCTGCCCCGCTCCGGTCTCTGCGATCACCTTTTTCTTGCCCATGCGCTTCGCCAGCAGAATCTGTCCGATCACATTGTTAATCTTGTGTGCGCCGGTATGGTTTAAATCCTCACGCTTTAAATACATTTTCATGCCGTACTTTTCACTGAGACGCTCCGCGTAATACAGCGGTGTCTCTCTCCCGACATACTGTTCCAGATAATAGTGGTATTGTTTGAGAAATTCCGGATCACGGATTGCTTCCTCGAATGCCGCATCCAGTTCCTCTAAAGTATTCATCAGCGACTCCGCCACATACTGTCCGCCAAATGCTCCATAATATGCTTTCCTGTTCATGTCTCGTCTTTCCTTTCCTGATCACGTTCCGCCGCGCCTTCTTCTTCCTGTTCAGACGCCTTCTGTTTTTGTACGGATTTTTTAAATTCTTTAATCTTGATTATACTTTTTGCCATCGTTCCGTCGCACAGCGTTTCCACGCCGCTGCTGACATCTGCGACATCGGGGGCAAAGATTCTGATTCCCTCCGCCACATTCTCTGCGTTAAGTCCGCCTGCCAGCACAAAAGTAAGCCCTTCTGCCAGCAGTTTCTCCCGGAATGCACGCACGGCGCAGCACATCTCATCCTGCCCGTCCTGTTCCCAGCCGAACGTCTTTCCGCTGCCGTATGCCCCGGCATCGAGCACAATCCCGGCAATCCGGTGATATTCTTCTCTGCGCCATCGGCGAACCTCGGCAGGATCACGGAGGTTGACTGCCAGCCACACCGGCAGCTTCGTCTGCGCTGCGATCCGCTCCGCCTCTGCGGCGTCCACGCCATGCACCTGCAGCAGATCAAATCCTGCCCGCCCGATGTCCTCGATCAACGCTCTCTCCGGCGCGACCGTCACGGCTACTTTTCTTATACCTTTATTTAATTTTTCAAATAATTGTCTTGCTTTCTGCACTGTGACATAACGTTTACTTTTCTCGTACAGCACGAACCCAGCGTAATCCACACCTGTCTCATTGAGCGCTGCTATCTCATCCTCTCCTGTGATGCCGCAGATCTTGATCTTCGTCAATGTCCATCCTCCCTACCGCTGCTTCCAGCGCGCTGCCACCTCTCCCGGGTGCTCCGCCTCCATAAAGGCTCTCCCGATCAGAAATGCATTCACACCGCATGCTTTTAAGAACTCCACATCCTCATCCGATACAATGCCGCTTTCCGCCACCAGAAGCTTCTCCTGCGGCACCATGCGGCTTAATCGCTCCGTTGTTTGCAGGTCAATGGAAAAATCCTTCAGATTGCGGTTATTGACGCCGATGATCTTTGCATCCAGCTTTAACGCCCGCTCCATCTCCGCCTCGTCGTGTACCTCGACTAACGCATCCAGCCCCAGCTCCCCTGCAAGCTGGTAGAATTCATGCATCTGCACATCGTCTAAGATTGCCGCAATGAGAAGCACCGCATCCGCGCCGATCGCCCGCGCCTCATAGAACTGGTATGGATCAATCATGAAATCCTTGCGCAGGATCGGAAGATCGGTCATCTGCCGGATCTGTTCTAAGTACGCCGTGCTTCCGTCAAAGTGATCCTCCTCCGTCAGGCAGGAGATCGCATCCACAGAAGCATTGTATTCCTCAATTCTATCCAGTAAGTTAATCTTGCTTTTAATTTTACCGAGACTTGGGGACGCCTTTTTGAACTCTCCGATGATGGAAATGACATCTCCCTCAAGCGCTCCCTTAAAATCATGATGGCTGCCCTCATACGCCTCCGCCAGCTTTCGCATCTCCTGCTCCGGTATCCGTCTCTTATGTTCCGGCAGTCTTCTTTTTTATCGCTCACAATCTGATCCAGTATCATACGCTGCTCCTCCCTTAAATGACACCCGACAGGAAATTCTCGATCATCCGCTTTCCGTGTTCCGTGTAGATGGACTCGGGGTGGAACTGGAGACCGACCACCGGATACTCTTTGTGCCGCATCGCCATAATCTCGCCGTCCGCGGTCGCGCGGTGACTTTCAGGCACTCCGGCAGATCGTCTCTTAGCACCGCCAGGGAATGATACCTTGCCACCTTAACCGGCGTGTCGATCCCGGTAAAGACGCCGTCCAGACAGTGTGTGACCTCGGACTGTTTTCCGTGGAATAATGTCTTCGCATAGCTCACGGTTCCTCCGAACGCCTCACCGATGCACTGATGTCCGAGACAGATGCCAAGAATCGGTATTTTATTGTAGAAATGTTTTACGACATCCATGCAGATTCCCGCCTCTTTTGGGCTTTTAGGTCCCGGTGAAAGCACAATGCGCTCCGGCTGCATATCTTCTATCTCCCCGATCGTAATGGCATCGTTGCGCACCACCCGGATGTCCGGCGTGAAGGTTCCGATATATTGATAGAGGTTATAGGTAAAGGAATCATAGTTGTCAATCAAAAGAATCATAAGTTTTCCTCCTCCAGAAGTGTTCTTGCAAGCGCCATCACTTTGTTGCAGCATTCCTGATATTCTTTTTCCGGCACGGAGTCCGCGACGATTCCCGCACCCGCCTGCAGATAGACCTCTCTGCCCTTCTTGATCATCGTGCGGATCGTGATGCAGAAATCCATATCGCCGGAAAAATCGACATAACCGGTCGCACCGCCGTAGAGCCCGCGCCGTACCTCCTCCAATTCCTCAATGATCTCCATTGCCCGGATCTTTGGTGCACCGCTTAACGTTCCTGCCGGCAGGAAGGATGCCAGCAGATCAAACGGATGATAGCTGCCCTTTTTTTCCTTCCCTCCACCATGGATACGATGTGCATGACATGGGAATAATTCCGCACATTCATAAAATCCGTGACCTTGACTGTTCCGAATTCCGAGATGCGCCCCATATCGTTTCGCGCCAGATCCACCAGCATCACATGCTCGGCACGCTCTTTCTCATCTGCCAGAAGTTCTCTGTGGAGTGCTTCATCCTCCTCCACTGTCTTTCCTCTCGGTCTGGTCCCTGCGATCGGGCAGGTAAACACACGCTTGCCCTGCTGTTTTACTAACATCTCCGGCGAACTTCCGATCACCTCAAAATCACCGAACTGGAAGTAATAAAGATACGGCGACGGATTCAACTCGCGAAGCTCCTTATAGAGAGAAAAACCGTCGCGTCCGGTCTCCACCGTCCAGCGCTGGGAGAGTACCGTCTGAAAGATATGTCCTTCTCTGATATAGTGTCTGATCTTCTCCACCTTCGCGCTGTAAGCGGCAAGCGTATCCGACTTTTTGCGGATGACGCCGTCCCTTTTTCCGCCCTCCGGCTGCGCCGCCTCTTTCATCCGTGCCCGGTGTTCTCTTCACACCTGCTGTCACATCCTCCCTCTGTCCGCTCCGGATGCATGGCGCGCCGGATCAGCTCTTCCGCCGTCACGTCGGCACGCTTTCTTCCTTCCTCCGTCTCCTCCTCTAAGACAACCGCGGTCAGCGTCTCCGCCACATAGTCCATCACGATAAACGCTTTCATCAACATCAGCTGAATCGTCTCAATCCCGATCTCATCCGGATTCTTCTCCGGCAGTTTTTCCGAGTAGCGGATAAAATCGTAGCCGACATTGCCCACCAGTCCGCCAGAAAAATTCAGTTCATCATTCTCCTTATGAATCTCAAATTCATCATAATATTCTTTTTAACAACGCTAACGGATTGCCCCTGCGCACCTCGCGCTCCCCGCTCTTTTTGTGATGACAAGCGACTCCCCCTCCGAGGAGATCAGTTCCTCCGGTTCCCCAAAACGTATACCGGTCATAGTTCTTGTCATAGCTCTCGAGCAGAAATCCCTTTCTGCTTCCGACCAGATTCTCGTACATCGCCGTCGGCGTCTCGTTCACAATGCTGACTGTTTTCTTGTAGACCTTATAGATGCGCTTCATAAATCCTCCTCTTTCTTCTTTTAATTCATAGAAAATGCGTCCCATCAAGAAAGAATCCTGACCGGAGGGCTTTTTAATTCATTGGACGTAATTTCCCATGAATTAAAAAAATCCCTGACCCGGTAAACCGGATCAGGGACGAATGTCTCGTGGTGCCACCCTTCTTCTCTTGCCATGCTTAGCTTCTCTCTTTTTATCAGCCGTCCTCACCGGACTCATCTGACAGAAGATACAAAAAGCGGATACCTCCAAACTGGAAATATCCGCCACCAATCATGTATAGACTCTCAGATACAGATGTTCTCTATATCGTACCCCTGTAACGTGAGGACACGGCTTCCGCTACTCGGCTGCTGTTATCCGCCTTTCACTTTGCTCTCGCAAATCCATTCCATCCATACTATCCTGCCTGCTCCCACCGCCCCAGGCTCTCTGTGAAGAATCGTACAGTGTACTCCTTTTGCTCAACGATTTCTCATTTATTTGTCAGTAGTTTATCGCACTAATGTGGCAATGTCAAGAAGTTTTTATTTTCCCGTCACCTTTTTCTATCAATATGATATACTTTAAGCATTGATCCTGTTACAGGAAATGGAGGAGCTCTCAGATGAACAATGATGTATTTGAAACAATGCCCGTACCGAAAGCCTATTTCAAGATGGCTCTGCCTGTGGTGTTCGGCATGGTCATCAGCCTTGTATACAATATGGTCGACACATGGTTTATTGCAAAGACCCAGAACACCAGCCTCGTCGCCGGCGTCTCTCTCTGCGCCCCGGTGTTCAGTCTCATGATTGCATTCGGTGATATTTTCGGGCTTGGCGGAAGTTCCGCCATCTCAAGACTTTTCGGGAAAAAAGATTATGACACCGCGCGGCGGATCAGTGCTTTCTGCCTTCTCGGCTCCATCTTCTTCGGCATTGCTGTTGCCGTTCTGATGCTGCTTTTTCAGACACCCATTCTGCATCTTCTGGGTGCCAGGGACGATACCATCGCCTATGCCGGCGCCTATTACCGCTTTCTGGTTCTCGGCTGCCCTGCCATTATCTTTAATATTGTCCCGGGGAATCTGCTCCGCACAGAAGGTCTGGCAAATGATGCCATGATTGGTTCCGTCATCGGCGCTGTGTTTAATATTTTTTTAGATCCCATTTTCATCTTCTCTCTGCATATGGGTGCCGGCGGCGCCGCACTTGCCACCATCCTGAGCAATCTGCTTGCCGACTGCTATCTCGTGTGGGTTGTATTCAAAAAAGGCAGGGCATCTGTCGATGTCCTGCCGCGAAATGCATATTTCATCAGGTCATGTCCGTGACATTCTGCTGATCGGAATTCCGGCTTCCATCACGAACCTGATGCAGAGCTTTGCGGTACTCCTCACCAACCGTTTTCTGTTACCTTACGGTTCTGATAAAGTTGCCGCTCTTGGCATTGCCTTAAAAGTCAACATGATCACCATGCTGATTCTGGTCGGGTTCGCCTTCGGCGCGCAGCCGCTCCTCGGCTACTGCTACGGTGCAGACAACCGCGAACGCCTGAAACAATTTCTGCATTTTGATCTGCTCGTGCAGCTTCTCATTGCGCTCGTTTTCACAGCCGCCGCCTGTATTTTTGCTCCGCCCATCATCCGCATCTTCATGCAGGATGACGTCATCGTGGCCTCCGGTGCCCTGATGCTCCGCTGTCTCATGATTACCGCCCCTGTGATCGGCATGATCTTAGTCTTCACCACACTGTTCCAGGCAGCCGGCATGGCGCTTCCCGCCTTTCTGATCTCCATCAGCCGCCAGGGCGTGCTGCTCGTGTTGTGTATGCTGCTCTTTTCTTCCCTGTTCGGCTACATGGGAATTCTGCTCGCGCAGGCAGTCTCCGATGTTCTCACCGGAATTCTGGGCTTCCTTCTGCTGCGCAGATCAAAAATACTGCTCTGATGCGCCGTGCGTCACACCGTCTCTGCGCTGCGGTAAACCTGCTCAAACGTATCTCTTGCGGTATTATGCTTCCCGATGTCAACAACCACCGCACCGATGGACATGGAAGACTTTACGTGATCCGGGAGCAGGGCAATCTTCTCCTTGTACAGCGCCGCAACTTTCTTTGCGTACTTCTGAATCTCTTCTTCCTTGATCGGCACCCGTTGCCCGTGTCCGCGCAGAATCTCATCGAATTCCATATAGCGCGCACAGCATCCAGCTCTTCCGTGGTAAACAACAGATACATGGAGAACACCGAAAATGCCGACTCAAACCAGTAAATGATTTTTGGCAGCGCAATGCGGCAGAACTCCGCAAAAACCAAGCACATAAATCACCGACGCCAGCGCAAATAAAATACTTCCGACCTGCGCTCTGGAAGGTCTCGCCTGTGTTATTTTACATATTGCAATCCTCTGCGCACCGGATTGCGCAATTTTACGTCTCCATATGCCGCATTGCCTGCACCATCGCCATAAAATCCTGCTCCTTTAACAGCGCAATTCCCTGTTCTTCATCTCCCAGAACCATCAATACATCTCCCGGCTTTATGTCAAAAATTTTTCTCGCCTTTGCAGGAATCACAATCTGCCCTTTTTCACCGACCTTCACCATTCCAAACGCATGCTTTCCCTTCGGCGGAAACGGCAGGCGTGTCTCCCCGCCCTCATAATTGACCAGTTCATCCAGCGTCACATCAAACCCCTCCGCGATCAGCCGGCTCTTCTCCACATCCGGGAGGGACTCTCCCGTCTCGTATTTGGACAGCGTCTGCCTGGACACATCAATCCGCTCCGCCAGTTCCTCCTGCGTCATTCCACGCGTCTTCCGCAGCATCATCAGATTATCTTTGAACATGTTTCCTCTCCTTTTTTCTCCAATCACACACCATCTTATGACCGGAATTCTTTTTATCAGCTCATAGAGAAGATAGCCGCCCGCATAGGCTGCAATTCCCGACAAAAGGTAGGCTGCAACCCCGTAACTTTGGTGTACCGGTCCAGAAAATATGCCGCCGCCGAGAGTGCCAGATAGTGGAATAGATACAGTCCGTAGCTCTTTTTAGAAAGCCACGCTGTCTTTCGCGACGTACGGTTGCCCCAGCGCTTCATTCCTCCCAGGACTGCCAGACACCGTCCAGCCATACAAAATGGAAAACGGACTGTTTACCACCGGCTCCTCTGCATAATTTTCCCCAAAATAATACCGCACATAAAAAACTGCCAGCACCACAGCCGCGGTTGCAAGCGGGACGCTCACGCACGCCAGCCGGTCGGTCACTTTTTCATGGGAAAAGACATAGTAGCCCAGAAGGAAGCAGATGCCGTATATTCCGAAACGATACACACAGATCACCGGCGTATTCAAGATCTGGGCAGCTCCCCAGACGGGAATCACAAGCAGAAAAAAGAACGGGCAGCGCAGCTTTTTTCACCAAACGCATACAACCGGTCTTTTTCATATTTTGCGAAGCAGCACCAGCAATACCGACAATACCCAGAGCACCTGGATGTACCACAAGATCCCGACTCCGGATAAGATCATGATCAGATACTCGACCGCCTTCGGCACTTTCTCCCACGACTGGTCAAACACATGGCTGAATGCCATGTTGAAATACCCCTGTATCCACCAGAACACGAACAGGCCGATCGTCGAGGGCACCAGAAGCTTTCTCGTTCTTCCCGCAAGAAATTCCCGGTCGGTATGTCCTTCCAGATAATATCTGGCACACATTCCAGACACCAGAAACAGCAGCACCATAAACCACGGATACAGCAGGTACTGCACGGCATCCTGATACTGTACCTCCCAAAACGGCCCGATCACTCCCGCCGTCACCACGCCGTTATACATAAAAATCACATGGTATAAGACCACGAGCCCCACCGTGATCCAGCGGATGTTATCAAGATAGTGTCTTCTCATATTTTTCCCACCTTTGCTCTATATTTTAACTCAAGTATAACAAAAATGGAATGGCTGCTCCACCGCGCTTCCATTCCATTTTTTATGCTTTCTGTTAAAAATCGTTGCATTTCTCTTATCATCTGTTGTACAGACAGAATTCCGTCAGGGATTGCATCTCTTGCACGGATCATATCCGGCTGCAATCAGTTCCTCCCTGCTACCGGAGAATGCCGCCTTGTTTTCCGGCGACATCTGCGCGACACTCGAACAGGATGGACGGTGAAACTTCTTTGTATTCGTGTTGAGCACGTATTCTCCTGTCACGTCCGCTGTGCTGCCCGCGGCAGTCTCTCCTCCGGATGCCTGTGCCGCGCTTCCTGCGGTATCTGCCGCCACGGATGCCTGCGCCGCGCTGTCTGCGGTATCTGCCGTCCCGGATGTTCCCGTGGTGTCTGTGCTGCCTGCCGCCGCATCTGTTACCCCAGCTCCTGCCGTCCCGGATGTTCCCGTGGTGTCCGCAGCACCTGCTGCGACCTCATCCCCGTCCCGGTAATCCTGCGTCGCGTCCACGCTCCAGCTAAGGGAGGTTCCGTCACTTGTGACCGTGATGGTCCCCTGCAGATCCGTCCGGTAGAGCGCTGCCCCGCACGCCTTCACCCGGTTTAGTACCGTGCGCGTCGGATGGCCGTAAGAGTTCCCCGCGCCAGCACTGACCACGACCGCCGTCGGCGACACGGCGCGCATAAACGCTTCGGAGGAAGACCCTTCACTCCCGTGATGACTTGCCAGATACACATCCGAATCCAACGTCACGCCGGAGTCAAGCATCGCCTGCTCTTCGGCTTTTCCGGCGTCACCGCAGATTAAAAAGCTGGTGTTGCCGTACACAAGGCGGATTCCGACGGAGTTATCATTATCCTCCTTCGGATCATAGACTTCGGGGCAGACCACCGTAAAAGAGGCATCGCCAAGCGTGTAAGTGTCGCCCACTGCCGGGTAGGCAAGTGCAATATCCTGCTCCTTTATCACGCGCTCAAACGACTCATAGACTCTGGTATCCGTCACGTAATCGGGAGCAAGCACCTGTCCGCAGGAAAATGCGTGCAGGGCGCCGACCACACCGTTTAAGTGATCCGCATCATAGTGGGAAGCGATCACATAGGCGAGTTCTTCCACGCCCTGTTCCTTCAGATAGCTTACCACAAACGAGGAGTAATCCCTGTTGCCGCCGTCGATCAGCATATACGCTCCGCTCTGCTCCACTAAAACGGCATTGCCCTGTCCGACATCCAAAAACGTCACCGACAGCGTTCCGTCCGGCGTCTGTCCTTCCCCCCCGGCTCTGCCATCTCCTCTGTCGGTGAGCCACCATTCTCCTGCTGCTCTGCCATCTGCATTTCCGACATCTGCCCGTCCTGCAAGGCTCCCCGGACAGTGCTGCCTGCTGCCTTACCGCCTGCCCGTCCGATGCCGCTCCGCATCCCGACAGCAAAAGAAGCAGGGCCGCACAAAGTGCCGCTGCCCCGCTTCTGATTCTATTCACGTTGTATTTCTTATTTTTCTGCTTCCCCGCTGTCTGCATGTCCTTTTTCCTCTTCCATAAAATACATGCGCGCAGCGAAATCCTGAAAATACCGCACCTCATTGTTGTATCCGGTTCCGCCGAACGCCTGTTTAAGCTTCACTCCATGATACATTAACATATCTCCGGCTGCATGGCAATCCTCGATCTCCCCGTCCATCTTCTTAAATCTGGCAATCAGATCCAGCGCCAGCGAATCCTGCCTGATGTGTACCGGTGAGACGGTATTGACCAGATCCCCGAAATCCTTGATATTGTATTTTAAGCTGCGGTTATAGAAATGGTACCGCGCATCGGGTTTTAATCCCTTCGCGTGATAGCTGTGATACTGGGTATTCGGTACGACCAGCTTCTGCATGAGCATACCGACCGCACGGGTCTGGTCTTCCGACACGCAGGTCCACTCCATCTGGTTCCCCACACTCTGGGAGAGTACACTTTCATGTGCCCCCTCTCCGAATGTGCGTCCGCGGTAAAAACGTCCCTTCTGTAATACCTCCCGCCACTGTTTGTACAGTGCGATCTGTGCCTTTACCGCCGCAAAATCCTCGCGGGACAGATCGCAGAAATTGCACTCATAGCCGCAGATACCGAACGCCGCCACGGCGAACCGTGTCTCAAGCGGCGTCACGCGGAGCGTCTGGTGGTTCGGACACGCCGACACATGGGCGCTCACAACGGACATCGGATAGCCGTAGGAATAGCCGGTCTGGATCTCTGCCCGGCAGAGCGCATCCGTGTCATCGGACGCCCAGATCTGTGGAAAATAGGATAAAATTCCAAGATCGAACCGGTTGCCGCCCGCCGAGCATCCCTCAAAGAGAATGTCCGGGAAACGCGCGGTAAGCTCTCTCATGCACCGGTACAGTCCCAGCACATAGCGGTGTGCCACCTCTCCCTGCCGCTCCGGTGGAAGCGCTGCGGAATAGTAATCCGTAAACGTCCGGTTCATATCCCATTTGACATAGGAGATCTCCGCCGAGGAAAATACCTTTGTCATCGTCTCGATGATATAGTCCTGCACTTCCGTTCTCGTAAGATCCAGGATGCGCTGATTGCGTCCCTCCGCATGCGGTTTCCCCGGGATTTCAATCGTCCAGTCCGGATGCGCCTGGTAGAGATGACTGTTCACATTCACCATCTCCGGCTCCACCCAGATACCGAAATCCAGTCCGAGCGCCTTGATCTTTCTTCCGAGTCCCGCGAGACCTCCCGGAAGCTTCTTCTCGTTGACTTCCCAGTCTCCCAGGGAATGTGCGTCATCATTGCGCTCGCCGAACCAGCCGTCGTCCATCACAAAAAGCTCCACGCCGGCTTCCTTTGCCTTCTTCGCCAGAGCAAGCAGCTTTCTCTCATTGATGTCAAAGTAGGCAGCCTCCCAGCTGTTTAACAGCACCGGGCGCACCTTGTGCTTAAACGCTCCGCGCACGATGTGCTCCCGCACAAATGCGTGCATGCACTGGCTCATGCCGTTGTAACCCTCACAGGAATACGCCATGACTGCCTCCGGCGCCGCAAAATTTTCCCACGGAGCCAGCAGCCAGGAAAATGACTGCGGATTGATGCCGGCAGTCAGGCGCATCTTGCCATAGCCGCTCACTTCCGCCGCCTCATAGTGGTTGCCGCTGTAGATGAGGTTGATCCGTAACACTCTCCGGTATCCTCCGTCGTATCCGTCTTTGCAATCATGACGAACGGGTTGGCACGGCTGGAGGAGGTTCCCGTGTAGGACGCATTGACATGTTTTCCCGCCTCCATGCGCGTATCGGAACGGCGCATCTCCCTCGCCCACGCACCGGTAAAGGTTGTAAACACATACTCTGCCGGATCAAAGTCGATCTGGGTACTCATCAGGCGATTCAGACGAATCATCTCCTTGCTCTCATTGAAGAGAACGGCGCTTCGCACAATCGCATCGCACTCTGCGTAGACGTCATAATGAAGTTCCAGCACAAGATCATAGGAGTGGTCGCGCAGTCTGATACAAAGACGCTGCGCCTCCCCCCTCTCGTCGTAAGCTCCCGGGAGATCTCCGTTTTCTGTCTCCGCCGTCTTTTCTGTGATCTCATAGCTTTCATAGCGGAAGTCCGAAGTGGTGCTTCCGTCCGCGTGCACGATCTCCACAAACGGTTCGCGGATGTCCCCTTTTCCGTAGGAGGACATCTCAAGCCGCATATCCTCCAGGGAGAACGCCGGATGCTCCCCGTCGCAGAGGTTTGTATTTCCCGGCGCAAATGTATGCTTCTCCACCAGCGGAGCAACATCACACTCCGCCGGATGCTCCGGCAGAGTCAGGCATCTTCCGTAATACAGATGTTCCAAATGTCCTGTCTCCATTCTCCGGAAACAGTATGTCGTGTGTGCCGTCTCCAGCACAAAAATATGTCCGTCCGCTTTTATCATTTAGTATGCCCCTTTCTTGACCTGCTCTGCGATCTCGGCAACCTTCTCCTCCGTCAGAATATACTTTTTGTGGAAAATAAAAATGCCGCACAGAAGGCAGATCATCGGGAGAATCGTCATCGTCATGCGCAGTCCGACCACCGAAGAT
>VOFD01002676.1_pt1:0-120000 | contig 122877 bp, 104 predicted proteins | sample 5384101 | NCBI WGS metagenome assembly VOFD01 (sample SAMN12384723, study PRJNA508395) | human gut metagenome | isolation source: healthy gut C | host: Homo sapiens | reverse complement strand
GATAAAGGGCGAACTAGTGTACTGATTCGCCCTTTGTTTTTATGTTTCTTTATATGAATTTATTTTACCGGTTGATCGGTCATGATAAACTCAAGCTTACCTCCATTTATGATATCGGAGTGGCTGATGAAAGGAGTCTCTAGGACTTTACCGTTTAGCTTGACTTCTTTAACGTATTTATTGGCGGGACTATTGTTGGTCGCCACGATCTCGAAAATACCGCCTTTTACGTGCATAGAAGCCTTATTTACCATCGGACGGCCCAATGTGTAAACCGGAATACCCGGACTTACCTGATAGAAACCTAGGGCGCTCATGACATACCAAGCAGACATCTGTCCGCAATCCTCATTACCGATGATACCATCCGGTTCATTCGTGTAGAAATTCTGCATGATATAATCTAAATACCCTTGCCCTTTCCATGGAGAATCTGTCCAGTTATAAAGATAGGCCATATGGTGGCTCGGCTCGTTTCCATGAGCGTATTGGCCGATCAATCCGGTAATATCTCCGGAGGCTTCCGCCCCGTCAATCTGGGAAGAGGTGGTGAACAGGGTGTCTAAACGTGTTTCCAGCTCTTTCTTGCCACCGATAGCGGCGATGAAGTTATCCATATCATGTGGTGCGAAGAAACTCCATTGGAAGGCATTCCCTTCGGTATAGTCGCTTTTCATATGCGAAGAATAGCGAGGGTTGAATGGAGTACGGAAAGAACCGTCGCCCATTACCGGACGCATCATCTTCGTCTCGGGATCTAAATAGCGTTTGTAGTATTCGGCTTTCTTGGCATACTCATTCGCCAACTCCATATTACCTGCCTTCTTGGCGATTTGGGAGATACACCAATCCTCGTATGCCATCTCCAATCCCCACGATACGGATTCGGGAACAGAGTCGGCGGGGACGAAACCATATTTCTCCTTATAGTAAGGGTGCATCGTGATCAGATCCAACTCACGGGTTCCTTTGAACTTCTCGGCAAGATCCTCACGGTAAACGGAAGAACGTGCGCCGGCTTCCGCCCACGTGCTCATATCACCTTCCGCTAAATCTTTCGCTACAAGATCGGCGAGGACCGAGACGGCCGGATATCCTACCATACAACCTGTATAACTAGAGGCTAAAGGCCATTTGGGTAATATTCCACCTTCTTTATAACCTTGCACGAGTACCTTACCCCAATCTGTCGCTAAGTCCGGATTAATGATTGTCATTAACGGATGAAGCGCACGGAACGTATCCCACAAGGAGAATACGGAATAATTTACGTAACCCGGTTCGGCGGTATGCACTTTCTTGTCCATGCCCAGATAACGCCCGTCCACGTCTTGATAAGCGAAGGGGGCGATCATGGTATGGTAGAGCGCCGTATAGAAATTGACCATGACTTTCGGATCTGCCTCGATCTGGATCAAGTTTAACGCCTCGTTCCAAATATGCGTTGATTCCTCACGGGTCTTATCGAAATCCCATCCGGGCAATTCTGCCTCGAGATTCTTCTCGGCGCCTTCCGGATCGACTACGGATAAGGCTACTTTTACATAAAGCGGTTGTGCCTTTTCAGAGAATTTGTAATGGAACTTCAAATCTTCCGCCGTATTCAGGCGCAAAAACAAGGAGTCCTTACGTAATTTCCCGTCCATGTATTGGTATACGGTCTCGATCGGTTCCGAGAAAGTAATCCGATAGGACATGGAGTGGAAATGTGCCCAACCTTGTGTCTTCACGGTACCTTCCACCGTGGAGTCGTTTACAAGTAAATATTGGTTACCGATCAGCTTATGTCCCCAGTTCGGTTGAAGGATATGCCCTAAGTCAAGCAGGACACGACGTTCTTTGGGATTGTCGTATGTATATTTATGGAAACCTACACGATCCGTAGAAGTCAATTCCACGTTGATGCCAAAGTTATCCAAGCGTACGGCATAATACCCCGGTGTCGCTTTCTCAGTGTCTTTCTTGAAGGTAGCTACCGGTTTGATGGAATCTCCACCGGAGAAAGGTAATAAAGCTACGTCACCCAGATCGCCGATACCCGTACCGGAAAGGTGCGTGTGGCTGAATCCATAGATATGGTTGTCGTCATAATGGTAACCACTACTTGCGTCCCATCCCAAGATATGGGTATCCGGGCTTAGTTGTACCATCGCGTACGGACGGGTAGCTCCGGGGAATGTGTGTCCATGGAACCCGGTTCCGATGAATGGGTCTACATACCTCACCTCATCTTGTAGTCGCGGCGACTCCGGCGCTTGCTTGCATCCTACCAGCAGGCAGGCAAGAGCGGCCTGAAAAAATAAGATCGTTCTTTTCACTGTTATTATTGATTTAGTTTGTAATAAGCGAATTATCAATCATCTGTCACAAAGATAATGGCTTTGGGGGAATATTGGAAATTTCCTTTTAAAATCTGCAACCTTTTTCGGGCTTGGCTCGTCTTATAGATAAAAAAGTATGGGAACAAACGAATTTACGACAAAGATATTGCCGCTGAAGAATAACCTTTTCCGGGTTGTTTTCCGGATTACCGGAGACGTGGAGCAGTCTGAGCAGATCGTTCAGGAAGCCCTGCTTAAGGTTTGGGAAGACCGGGATAGCTGGATTGTCATTGAGAACTTACCTTCCTATTGCATGATGGTAGTGCGTAATCTGGCATTGAGGGAAACGTATTCCGGAGATAAGGAAAGGATGGAGCGGTATGCGGTAAGGTAATCTGTTTATGGATCGTGTATGGACTATCAACGAATAAATAAGTTGCTGGATAAATATTGGGAATGCGCCACATCCGTGGAGGAAGAACGGGAATTACGCCGGTTTTTCTCCTCAGCGGTGATACCTCCCGACTTATTGCCCTATAAGGCTTGGTTCGTATCTCATGAGGCCGAGGCATTGCCTCCCTTGGGGAAAGATTTTGATGCTCGTATATTGGAACAGATCTCGGAAGATCGAAAATTAATCACTACATTTGGAACGTTATTTAAATCTATTACTCATTTAATACATAAGATTATGGGAACGAATATGAAGAAAGCCTTTACCACCCTTTTATGCCTTTTTGTTTTGTATCACGATCTCGGCGCAGGATAAAGCCGCTGATCTCAGTAAGCTCGTAGGCGATTGGTCCTTCTCTGCCCCCGACGCTCCGTATGGATATCAAGATGGCAGTTTGCAGATAAAGCAAGAGAACGGCAAGTTGACCGCTAAAGTGAATATACAAGGTAGTACCTTGGAGATAAACGATATCAAGGCGAAAGGAGATACCTATACCAGCTCTTTTTATGTGGATGGAACGCCTGTAGACTTAACTATGACCCAGAAAGGAAATGAGTTAGAGGGAATGGCCGACGCCGGAGGTATGCAGATTCCCGTGAAATTCAAGAAAACGAAGAAGTAGCCGCTTTGTGGTACTGTGAGTTTCTGTTAACTTCGCGGCAAAAACTACAAAGGGATGTTTACAGTAATCGGAATCATGTTCTGCGGCATTGCCGTCGGGTATTTCTTTCGTAAAGTAGAATGGCTGCAAAAGATCGGTAAGCCTATTTCTTATACGATTCTTCTTCTTTTTTTGTTCCTGCTGGGAATTTCGGTAGGGGCTAATGAGTCTATCGTGAATAATCTTACGACGTTGGGCGGGCAAGCCTTGTTGATTGCTTCGGCCGGTACGTTGGGGAGCGTCTTGGCGGCGTGGGGAGTTTATCATTTCTTTTTTAAGGAAAGGAGCCGGGGATGAAAGGGAGTTTGATCGTCGTGGGCTTCTTTGCCTTGGGGTGCTTGCTGGGATGGAGCGGTTATCTGCCCGGGGTCATTATCGAGAATGATATAACGGTTTATGTACTTTACCTCTTGATGTTTCAAGTAGGGATTAGCATAGGAAGCGATAAGAAACTGAAAGAGATTTTGTCGAGCATACGGCCGAAACTCTTATTGGTGCCTCTGGCTACTATTATCGGGACGTTGAGCTTCTCGGCCTTGATCAGCCTTGCTCTTACCAAATGGAGCGTGTTCGATTGTTTGGCGGTCGGAAGCGGTTTCGCCTATTATTCATTATCCTCCATCTTGATAACAGAGCTAAAAGAACCGACGCTGGGGGCTCAATTGGCGGCGGAGTTAGGAACGATCGCCTTGATCGCTAATATTATCCGTGAGATATTCGCCTTGCTGGGCGCTCCGTTGTTCGTTAGATATTTCGGAAGGCTATCTCCGATCTGCGCGGGAGGAGCTACTACGATGGATACGACATTGCCGATTATCACCCGTTATTGCGGAAAGGATTTGGTCTTTGTCTCCATTTTTCACGGGATCTTGGTGGACTTCACGGTTCCGTTTTTCGTTTCTTTCTTCTGTTCGATGTGAGTGAAAGAGGCTTCCGAGATCTCGGAAACCACCTTGCAAGGTTGAAAAGTCGTTTCCGAGGCCTCGGAAAGCATTTTACAAGGTTGAAAAGTCGTTTCCGAGGCCTAGAAAAGCTATTTTACAGTTTGCAGCATCACTTCTACCGCTCTTTTTAATTGCGTGTCCTCGCCGGAGAGCTGCGCCTCGGGAGTATTGTACACCTCGACATCCGGTTGCAATTGTTGGTTTTCCAGATAATTGCCTTGCATATCTTTCACGCCTACTTGCGGGATACCGAACACCAAGGTCGGATCGATTTGCGTTTCCCACCATACGGCTGTCATGGTTCCCGGAACCGGGGCGCCGATCAGCTTGCCGATACCTAAGGTCTTATAAACCCAAGGGAAACCATGAGCGTTCGAATAATTATCCTCGCACATCAAGACACAGGACGGTTTGGTCCACTTATTGTAAGGATCGCTACCGATGTATTGTCCGCGAGGTTCGAAGCGCTGATACTCCTTGCCGCTCAATAAGGTAGCCAGATCATCATGCAACCAGCCACCTCCGTTATGGCGGGTATCCACGATCACGGCTTTCTTATTCCGGCAACGGCCTAATAAGGCGGAATAGACCTCGCGGAAACTCTCGCTGTTCATACCTCTTACATGTACATACCCGATTTGCCCGTTCGATAATTTATCTACGGTTTCTTGGCAATTCTCGATCCATCTTTTATAAAGGAGGTTCGATTGCTCTCCGTTACTGATCGCTTTTACCTGTTCCTCGAAACGCTGTTTGCTGGTAGGATCATAGACAGAAAGCATTACTTTCTTACCGACTTTACCGCTTAGCAGTGGATAATAATCGGCGTCTTTCTTTATCGGTGTTCCGTCTATCTTCTCGATGATACAGCCTTTCTTTATCTGGCTGTCGGCCAATGTCAGCGGGCCCTTGGCGATGATTTCCTCGATCTTCAATCCGTCGCCCGTGTATGCGTTATCGAAGAAAGCGCCTAGGCTGGCGGTTTCCGGCCCGGTTAGTCCCGGATTGTAACGAGCGCCCGTATGGGAGCCGTTCAACTCGCCCAATAGCTCGGAAAGCATCTCTTGGAAATCAAAATTGTTGTTGATATGCGGAAGGAAACGGGCGTAAGCGGTCTCATACCCTTTCCAATCCATGCCCCGGAGTGTCGGATCATAGAACTTATCCAAGACTTGACGCCAAGCGTGATGGAAGATATAAGCACGCTCCTCTGCCGGACGATAAGCGAACTCGGCCTTGAAAGCGATCGGTTTTTCCTTGCTATCCTTCAACTCTATCTTTTTCAGTTTGCCGCCGGCGGTAAGATAGAGGTTCTCTACTTTCTTATCGGCGAATAGAGTGCCTCGACCGACATTCTTGAGCAGTAATTTAGTGGACTTTTCCTTCAAGTCGTGTTCCCATAAATCAAAGCCTTTCTCGAAAGCGGCGCAATAATATAGTTTATCTCCTTTCGGGGCGAGTACGGCGTCTCCCAATGAGGATGAATTAGCGGTCAGGCGAATAATCCGGTCCTTGCGGTTCTCCAAATCAAACTTCAAGGGGGCTACAGGCTTATCCTTATCCTCTTTTTTCTTATCGGAATCTTTATCGGATGTCTTATCCTCGTCCTTATCTTTGTTTTCATCCGCTTCTACCAAGGCCAGTTCTTCTTTACTGAGGCGGAATTTATCGTAAGCCTCACCGTCGAAGAACATGATGTACACATCCCGCTCAGCACCCCAGCTACCGTGGCTGCGGAAACCGGCACGGTCGGAGGACCAGATCATGGCCTTACCGTCTAATACCCATTTCGCGTCGCCATCCGAATAACCGCTTTCCGTCAGGTTCGTTACCTCGCCGCTACCGTCCGCTTTCACGAGGGCGATATCCGTATTGTTCCATCCTCCGATGGAGATGTAATCAACCAAGAACCACTTGCTGTCTGGCGACCATTGGAAATGCTGGTCTCCATCGCTATACGAATAGAGGTATTTCCCGTCCAATACGGTGCGGACCTGCTTGGTCTTTCGGTTGATAACACGTAAGGTGGTGCGGTTCTCAAGGAAAGCCACCTCGTTACCATCCGGAGAGTATAAGGGTTGGAACGAGGTTTGTCCGGAGACGACAAGAGGCTCCTCTTTCAATTCCGGGGCGTACGTGAATTGCTTATCTTCGTCACGTGTAAGTTTACTTTCGTAGATTCCCCATGTTCCTTCCCGTTCGGCGGAATATACCAATGAACGTCCGTCGGGGCTGAAATCTATATTGCGCTCTTGTTGTGGCGTGTTCGTGATTTGACGAGTCGTCTCGTATTCAATAGAAGTTACGTAAACATCGCCACGAGTGATAAACGCTACCTCTTTTCCATTCGGGGAGACGGCGATATCCGTAGCTCCATCGGTCAGAAGACGATGGATCACGTCGTTCTCGATCTTATCCGCGACGATCTGGATATTCACCTTGGCAGGTTTCTGACCTTCCTTAACGGTATAGATCTCGCCGTCGTAACTATAGCATAGAGTCCCGGAATTATCGGAGGTAAGGAAACGCACGGGGTGGGTGGTATGCGTCGTGATTTGTTTCTCGCTGTTGCCTGCCAAATCTTTCTTGAAGATGTTAAAGCTTCCTTTCTCCTCGCTTAGGTAATAGAAAGACGCCCCATCCGCAGCCCATACAGGATTACGATCCTCACCGCCAAAAGTGGTTACTTTCTGGAAAGAGCGGTCTTTTCCAAGCGTACATAACCAGATATCACGGGTGATAGAAGACTGATGATGCTTGCGCCAAGGGTCCTCGTAACCTTTATAGTCATTGTATAATAGCTTACTGCCATCCTTGCTGAGGGCTATATTCTCCATGTATAACGAAGAATATAAATCCGGCCTTCCTCCGTCCGTGCTTATCTCATAGACTTGCATAAAGCGGGTGCCGGGGAATTGGATATCCTTGGCATCTTGCAATATGTTGGCCAGATACAAGATGTGTCCGTTATCCTTAAAGGTCGTGGGGTATTCGTTTGTGGAGTGGGTGGTGAGCCGCTTGGGTTCCCCTCCCTCCTTATTCATGAGGAATACATCGAAGTTACCGCTACGGTTGGAGGCAAAGGCTATTTTTTGTCCGTCGGGCGACCAGACCGGACGGGTGTCATGAGCCGGATGTGTTGTCAACTGCCGGGCTTTCCCTCCGGAAGAAGGGACCGTGTAGATATCCCCTTGGTAAGAAAACGCGATCGTCTGCCCGTCCGGGGAGATCGCGCAGTAACGCATCCATAACGGACTGTCGTCTGCTTGCGCCGCCGCCGATAAAAATAACGCCAGCGCAGGAATCATCAAGTTTTTCATGTGTACTCTATTTTAGATTTACAAATGTAATCGATTTTCGATATTTATTAGGAGAAATAATTGCGTAGATTAAATTTTTAAATATTTTTGCATATGAACTTTAAAACCGCCAAGATGATGACGAAATATAGAGTGTGTATGACTTTTTATGTCCATTTTATTATTGCTATTTCATTTTGTGTTTCTGTTTTCTTGTGGAAAGCTACCGGAAAAAACATTTGCTTTTTTCTGATAACCTGCGGATTGACTCTTTGGAACATATGGCTATGGATTCGATTTACCGGAATCCTCGATATGCTCATTCCGCATTGGATGAAGCTTTAAGTCTAACTAAAGATAGCGATAAATATTATAAATTGCTTGCGGCTAAAAGCCAGATTTATTTTGCAAATAGTGTATATGATTCCGGGTTTGTTTTACATCGGTCAATTATAGATTATTGCGACCGTGTACCGATGTCTCCCAAGATACATGGACTCTTAGGGACGCTGAAAAATACGGTTGGCAATTATTATTCATTTTTGGATAAAACGGATTCGGCCCTCCTTTGCTATTCCGAGGCGTATCAAGAGATCCGGCAGAGTGAGATGGAGCATAAAATCCCGGATATTTATATCAATATAGCGGATATATATGCCCGGAAAGGAGCTTACGATCAGCGAGCCCGCTACTTTCGCCAAGCTCTTTTCGTGAGTGATTCATTGGGTATTATGGATCGGATGTCCTTTCCTATTTATTTTGGTTTGGGCGAGACGTATATGGAATTGAGGGACTTTGACTTATCCGATCACTTTTACCGTTTGGCGGAGAAAGAACTGGATTCTCGCAACTTGAGCGAGAAATTCACCTTTTGCAATAGCCGGGGAAATTACTATTATTACAAGGAAGAGTATGCGAAGGCGCTTCCTTGGTTCTTGAAAGCCCGTGAGGTGGTACGTCCTACTCATATGGATTTCTATACAAACGTATGCGAGATCAATTTAGGGAGATCTATCTATGTCTGGATCAGTTGGATTCCGCTCGTTTTTATCTGGAAAAAGGGTTTAGGTACTTCCATACCTATAATAATAAGACGGCCTTGTACCATTTGACGACCTTGAAGGCTTCGCTAGCCTTAAAAGAGGGGAACTCCGGGCTGGCTTATCAATTGTTGAGGAGTTACACGGATACGGTAGGCATAGATCCCAAGATGGTAGTGATCCGTAATAAGAACTTGCAGAATTACTTCGCTACCACGGGCGATTTTAGGCGTGCCTATGAGTACCAAACGAAGAATAGCGTCATTGAGAACAATATTCGTAGCGAACGAACCCAGATGCGTGTCGCCGAGATCGATATGCGTTATAGCCAAGATACGACTTTACTCAAGCGGGAGGCTATTATTAAACAACAGGCCGGCCGGATGGAATACTTGGAAATGAGCCGTTGGGTTTGGATCTTGCTTTTTGTGATCTTGTCCATCGTCAGCGGCATGGCTTATTACTTTATGAAACGTAAACGGCATGCCCAATGGTTAAGCCATGTCGATCAGGTGACGAAACTGAAGATGGAGAGTATTCGCAACCGTGTATCCCCTCATTTTATATGCAATATATTGAACCGGGAGATTAGCTCGGAGGAAGAAGGAAGTTCCCGCCGTACGCAACTTTCCGGATTGGTGGAGTTGTTACGTAGTAGTTTGGAGATCACGGAAAAGCTTAGTATCACGTTGGAGGAAGAATTACGCTTTGTCCGGACTTACTTGAATTTGCAGGCGCAAGGATTAGGGCCGGACTTCCGTCTGGAATGGAATCTCGATCCCTCCCTTGACACGGACGCAATCTATCTCCCGGCCATGCTGATCCAGATACCCGTAGAGAATGCCGTGAAACATGGCTTGTGTGCGATCGAGGGCGAGAAGCGATTATCTGTTTTCGTGGAGCGCGACGGGAAAGGCATCCATATCCGTATAGAGGATAATGGACCCGGGTATCGTCCGTTTACGAATGCGGGACATAACGGTACGGGGATGGGAACGAAAGTCCTTTACCGTACGATCCTATTGTTGAATAGGAGAAATAAAGAGAAGATCACCTATTCGGTCCAAAGCAAGGAGAAGGGGATGGGGAGCGGAACAATCGTCAGTTTCTTTATTCCGTTGGATTTTAATTACGCTTTCTAGGTATCGTGAATGTACGAAAGTAATCCGGGCCGTTTCCTCCGGATAGTGGATGGAAGCAGCCCGGATCGAATTGAATCGAATCGGTTGATTCGGGTTATAGTCGCTCAATGTCTTCAACAGAAAGTCCGGAGCATTGGGCGATAAGTTCGGAGTCAAGTCCTTGCTTCTTCATCTTTCGGGCTATCTGGAGTTTTCCTCTTGACGGCCTTTCTCGATCCCTTTCTCGATCCCTTTCTGCATCCCTTTTTGCATTCCTTCCTGCATTCCTTTTTCAATCCCTTCCGTTTGTGCGTAATCGATGGTCGCATACCAATCCCGATAATTCTTTAGGTTTTCCTCGTAGATCGCACGTTCTTTTTCGCTGAGTGAGTTGACGTTCGCCACATCCAGCAAGCGAAGGAAGGTCTCCTGTTCCTCCTTGAAGGGAGATTGTTCAAATAGGTTCATATTCTTCAATGTATAAATCCAACGTTCGAAGGAGCTCTTGCACTCCTCCTTGCTTAAACTGAATAACGGGAACGATATGTAGATCTGCTTCATCTTGATCTCATTGAACACCTTTCCCGTCCTCTCGTTAGCGAGGACAACATCCGTACGGAAGTCTGTGAACTCCGGCAACTTGAAATTCAAGAAGTAGATTCCGTAGATGGGTAGCAACCGATATTGCCATTGCTTGCCGATTTGTCCTTGCCGGGCCACCATGCGACAAAGATAATAAAAACCTCTGTTAAAGAAATAGTGCTGGGGACAATTCTGCATCTCTAGGATGAACTTGGCCCCGGACACGTCCTCGCAGAGCAGGTCGAATATGATGGTACGGTTCTCGACGGTCTCGGGCTTGATCTCCTTGTCGAGGTAGGTGATGTCCTTGATCTGCCGTTCGCCGGCTAGGGCGGCGTTAAGGAACTTGATGGTAACTTGCTTGTCTTGGAAGACAGCCTTAAATCCAGCATCAGTCATGATGTCTACGTATTGTGCCATAGTTAAATGGTTTTAGGTGATTACTGCTCCAAAGGTAAGGTTTATTTTCGTATCGCACATCCTGTTTATTGTATATTTCTTAAAAAGCAGATTCATGGTAGTCAGCTTTACTATTTATAGAAAGTACGATTAGTATTAATAGTAGTGCAAAATACTATGGATAGTAATCGGCTCCCATTTTGATCAATTCTTATTATACGCTGATTATCAGAAATATAAATAACAATCTTTAAATATTAGGCTTATTGTACTTTTTAAGAGATCAAATTTGGTATGGTTGACTTATTCTTTTCACGTATAAAGATAACATTAAATAATAGACTAAGCCGCTAGCATAAAGTTCTCCAAGTGAATAACTAATCACTTCTCAACTCGTAAGCTTATGGCTTGACAAGCCTTGGATTATACGTTTGTAGTATTTGCAATGATTGCATGTGAATGTTTGTATTTTGTATTTATTATGCGGTTATGGATGGATACCATATATAATGTACATGCGTACATTATATAATAGATAGAAACGGCTAGTCTAAACGATCGATTCTTTTAGTCATTTGCAAAGGTACGCGTTTCTTCGATACTTGCAACCCTTCCGAGCTATTTTTTTTTTCACTTATCCTCTTTCTTATCAATAGGATAGGTTATCATTTACCAAACAAGCGATTCCTTCAACGAACCTCCCTCTCAAGCGTCTAAAAAACGCAAGATCTAAACGATCGTTTAGACTAGTCGTTTTCGAGAAAAACAAGGGTGCTAAACGGTGGGATGGACTTTAATTAACACTATTATTAATATTAAATTTTTGATTTATGAACAAAAAGATTACTACGCTTTTAGCTAGTGCTATGTTGGCGACTGCATTCTCTGCGGGAGCTAGCATAAACGCTAAGAAGGGCGAGGCTACTTTGTTGGGTGCATCATCAAATTACTTATCTGTAAATACAGAGAATAATTATGGTGCATTGAGCTTTGATCCTACAACTCTTTCTGATTTAAAAGAGTTGAATCCAGCAACATGGACTGTCTCTAACGTGAAGACTTCTTTAGGAAGAACTCTTTATTCTTTCGTAAATAAGGCTACCGGTTTAACATTGTCTGTAGATCCTGCTACAGCTATCGCTGTGGATGACAATAACAAGTCTCAAAAGATCGCTAGTGCTGCTCCATTGGCTTTAGGAGGAAGTGCTTCTGAGTGGGTTGTTGAGACAGTGGGTGGAAAGGATATCTTGGTTTCTTATATTGATGGTGAGAATGTTGTTTATATAGCTCAGTCAGGTAGCAAACTTTATTTGGAGAAAGCAAAGAAAAGTGCAATCTCTACTGCTGCTATAGCTTTGTCTTCTGACCAAGCAAATATTCCTGCAAGTATTTCTTTGGATAGTGACGCATTGAATACTTTATTACATTCAGTAAAGGGCAATAATGCAGCTATCGCTAAAATGTTCTTTGGCTTAACGATGAATCCGGAGACTTCAGGGAATAATAAGAATGTTTTAACTGCTACAGCTTTACATGCAGGGGATCAGGAATTTGATACTCAAAATGGAGGCTATTGGGTAACATTGCAAGCTAAAGACCAAAAGATTGGTGACAAGAAAGCATATGTTGTAGTTGATACCGCTTATTATGACGGAACAGAGACTAGCAAGTTCTTGAAGTTTGCTTGTGATGAACTAAACGCTGATGGCCGTAATGAGGGTTCTTATAAATTTAAGTTCACTTATAACGCTCAGAGAGATGAGCTGTATGCTCAAGTTCAGAAGGCTGTTTATAAGATTACTAAAAACGGCGGTGTATCTGATGAGGATTTCGCTAAATGGGTGAAAGAGGAGAACAACAACTCTAATTGGGTACTTTCTGATAACACAGCTTCTGCTAAGGGAACTCAAACAGCAGCTATTGATAAATACATTTACATGGCTCGTTTGGCCGGTACGAATGTATTGACTGTTAATACAGATGAAACAGATGGTACTACTGCTGGTGCTCTTGTTGCTGTTAAGGATGTTCAGAAAACAGTTATCAAACTTGGTACAAACTTCACGGGTTTGACTCAAACAACTTTGGCAGACGGTGTTTATATGATTCAATATAAATCTACTGGCGGTAATAAACCGGAACAAAACAACGCTTATGCATTGGCTAACTTGGCTGGTAATTTTGGTTGGGCAAAACAAGCAGATCGCCAAGATTTCAACCATATTCCGGCAGCTCAGTGGGTTATTACAAAGAATGGTACGGCTTCTACTGCTTCTATTACGATCCAGAACCGTGAGTTCAACGATTTGTCTGATAATGCTGTAGGTCTGAATAAGAAAACTGTTCAGCTGTATGCTGTAAAAGATAGCAAAGATGTATTCTTCTATAATAACGGTGTTGCTGATACTTTGAGTTTTATCCCTGTTAAAGACGCTAATAACTTAAAGGTTGGTTACAGATACTTGACAGAGGATTCCGCTAAGGTTCAGACATATGTATTCAATTATTTACATGGTTTGGCATTAGATAAATATTTGTATACTCCGGCTGGTAAGGATTCTATCGTTCGTGTAAACGAGAACGGTGATAAGACTAACTTCCGTTTGGAGATCGTGGTTAAGAATGATAACTATGGTGTTGGCGATAGCTTGGTAAGAAATGTTTACTATGTTAAGAATGGCGAGAGCTATTTGTCTTACGATGATGTTGCTAAAAAGTATATGATGAAGAAGGATACTAAAACTCCGTTCTTCTTAAAAGAAAACAACTGTGTGGACGGTAAGCACTATTATGCGTTAGTTGAAGCTGAAATAGTAAAAGTTTATGATAAAGATAATAAAGAATTCTTCATCGTAAAAGATAATTCAGAAGTAAAGGCTCGTGCTTCTGTTGGTGCGGCAGAATCTATAATTACTTATTCATCTGATGAATATACGAATGGTGTAAAAGTTTCTGTTGATGATAATACTCTGGACTTATTACAAGGTTCTACAGATGATAAGTTCAATCAAGGCAATAATCGTGAACTTCGTACATCCGCTTTCGCTGTGGTAACAGATGACTCTCCATTATACCGTCGTTTCAACAACGTAGCATTGGGTGAGAGCGCTACAGACGCTTGCGATAGCTTGGCATTCGTAGAGAGCGTACGTGGTGAGTACTTGATGGATGAGTGGAACAAGAACTTGCAAGACAAGGTGGTTAACTACGCTGGTATCTGGAATAAGGATAAAGCTAATGGTAAATTGTTCTTCCATATCGATACGGCTTGGGTAAATCGTGGCGCAGGTAATATCAAACCTCAATATTTGATCTCTGCGGCTCACGTAGATGTACCGGGAACTCCGGGTGTACCTTGTACTTATGCGCATAATCACTATGATAATGCTGGTAATAAGGTTGATGCTGCTCACTGCTCACACGCTACTCCTGCTCACGCTGGCTACCACTATGGTAAATATTTGGTAAACTTCTCTGATTCAGCGAAGGTCTATGATGAAAGAAAGGTTGCTAATCCGTATAAATTAAGTACTAACTCAAGTGTTAATAGCAGCTATACTCGCGTTGGTTTCGTTGAGGCTATTCACATGGGTGACAGCTTGTATGTATTGACAAATGGTTTCGAGAAGATGGCTCCGGCTGATTTGGATACGGCTGAAATCATCGCTAACTATAAAAAAGCAAAAATTGAACATTTCATTGTGAACTTGACAGGTGATAAACATAAGAACGTAACTTGGTCTTTCCGTTATGTAAATCCTGACAAGGCTGGAAATGTAACAGAAGAAGGTGCAGATAACTCTTTCTTGTTTGAGTCTAATGTTTATGGTTCAGCGGAAGTTAATGGACAACCGGTTTATGATGATCAGTATACAACTGTTTATGGCAATAAAGATGAAGCAATTGCTCCGAAAGAGAATGTTGCTTGGTTGAAGATGCATAATGGTTGCTTGGTAATCACAGATGAGAACGCTAAGTTCGATAATGCTAAGACTAGCGGTGACGGTGCCTTGGTATTCAATGTACAACGCATGACAGAAGATGATGAATTCGTTACTTCTAACGATGAGATCGCTACTGAAGGTGTATCCGTAATCGCAGGTAACGGTACCGTAACCGTTCAAGGCGCAGCTGGTAAGTCTGTAGTTATCACGAATATCTTGGGTAAGGTAATCGCTGAGACCGTTCTTACTTCCGATAACGCTACAATCTCTGTTCCTGCCGGTATCGTAGCAGTGGCTGTTGATGGTGAGGAAGCTGTTAAGGCTATCGTTAAATAAGAATTTAACAAAATAAGATAATCATACAATTCCCGTGCGGGTATCGATCCAAGTAATCCGTGACGGATGAACAGGCGGGAGTTGGATTAATATTAATACTAAAGTAATAAATTAAGAGGTCCGTAAGTACCTCCGTGAGGAGGAAGTACGGATAAAGGAACAAGAGGATGCGTCGATATAATGTACGCATCCTCTTTAGTGTTTATAGCGGGTGTTGAGGATAAATCCTGCTTCTACTTGCAAAAAGAGCGAGATAAGCAACGGCACGCTGATCTCGAGGATAATCCCGTGGATAATAGCCACAGGTACGATATTCTTTCCGGAATACCGACTGATAACCGGAAGGCAGACATCCATGGAATTGATTCCCGCCACGGATACCGGAGCGAATTTACCAAAGAAAGAGGCATACAGCGGTGCCCCGAATAAAGCTAACATTTCCCGGATGATATTAGCCAATAACGCGATAGCCCCAAGTTGCGAAGCGATCTCTATCCCTGCCGACGCCTCTTTCAGTTGTACGATAAGCAAGGAGGATAAGGAATAATAGGCGAATCCGCTTCCTACAGCCATACAATCATATATATTCCACGAGGTCAATAACAAACTTGCCGCTGCGGAGAATACTAACATGCCGATGATCGTAAAGAACGGCAGTAGCAAACTGGAAAACCGGATATCCTTTACCATCTTTCTTAATTCGGCGTTTGCTCCCAGATTCAATCCTACTTGGATAACGAGAGCGTATAGCAAGAATTGCGGTAGTTTTTCGCAATACGTGGAGATAGTCGTGTTGGCGAAGGTTCCGCAAAAGATTCCCGCTGTGAAACATAAGATAACGATTAGGTTATTTTTCATTGAGACCTCCTTTCTTGATAAATAATTTATAAGCGATAAAAGATGCTACCAGACTTCCCAATACACCGCAAATAGCAAGTATGGCTGCTTGTATTCCAAACTCACCAATATTATTCAGCAAATATTGGTTGGCTCCTATGGTAATACCAAATATGAACAACATCGCGAAAATCGTATAAGAGATGGAATGTTCCAATCCCTTGAAAGCGGGGACGTGTCGGCATAAATAACCGACGCTTATCCCCAGACCTAATAGACCTAGAATGATAAACATAAGCATATTGTATTTTGAGATGCGCAAGACATCCTTTCCCCGGAAACGAAGCATACGAATACTCCCTCTTTTCCGCAGAAGTTAAACTTGAGTGCAATTAAGACCTAGATGTAGGTGTAAGAAGAGAACTATAAAAAGAAGTCCTCTCAAGAAGAGTATGAATGGATTTAGACAAAACCGCTGAACCAATGAACATGCACGATCGTGTTACCCGAGAAAGCTCGGGTATACCATCTTTTTGAGTTGTTCAGAAGCTTCTTGTTCATCTTATTTGTATCATTGTTTGATTTCCGGCGCAAAGGTAGTAATAAATTAGAGATTCTAAAACTTTTTCTAGGATCGGATATATAAGGGACTTGACTTGGATTTTGAATCTTTTTATGTACATTTTGAGGTCCTACCCGCTATTGGGCCAACTAAAAACGGATAGAACAGATATGATTAAAAGATAAGATTGGTTATGAGGAAAAGAATGATTTTAACAGCATTGGCGGCTGTCGCTATCCCTACGTTGTTGATGGCGGCGGATGAGGCGAGATTAATGCGCTTTCCGGCTACAAATGGTTCAGAGATTGTATTCTCGTATGCTGGCGATTTATATAAGGTCCCGGCTACAGGTGGAGAGGCCCAGCGTCTGACTTCGCATGTTGGGTATGAAATGTTCCCTCGTTTTTCTCCGGATGGTAAAACAATTGCATTTACCGGACAGTACGATGGAAACACGGAAGTGTACACGATGCCCTCTTCTGGCGGTGAGCCATTGCGTATCACTTACACGGCTACGAATAGCCGTGATGATCTGGGCGATCGCATGGGCCCGAATAATATTGTGATGACTTGGACACCGGACGGTAATGGTATTGTTTACCGCAACCGCATCAGCGATGGCTTCTCCGGTAAGTTATATACGGTAAATAAAGAAGGTGGCCTTTCCGAGGTGGTTCCCTTGCCCGAGGGCGGCTTTTGTAGCTATTCGCCCGACGGAAAACAATTGGCTTACAACCGGGTAATGCGTGAGTTCCGTACATGGAAATACTATAAGGGCGGTATGGCCGATGATATCTGGGTTTATAATCCGGAGAAGAAAAGTGTAGAGAATATCACGAACAATGAGGCGCAAGATATCTTTCCGATGTGGATTGGTGATGAGATCTATTTCCTTTCAGATCGGGATTACACGATGAACTTGTTCGTTTACAATACGAAGACTAAACAAACAAGTAAGGTGACGAACTTCACTGAGTACGACGTGAAATTCCCTAGTAGTTTCGGGAATACGATCGTTTTCGAGAATGGAGGCTATATCTATAAGATGGATGCGGCGTCGAAGAAACCGGAGAAAGTGAACGTTACCCTTGCCTCCGATAATGTCTACGCACGTAGCGAGATCAAGGATGGTTCCAAATATATCACGAGTGCCAGCCTCTCCCCAAAAGGTGAGCGTATGGTGGTGACAGCTCGTGGCGAGGTATTCAATATCCCGGTAGATAAAGGGGTTACGAAAAATATCACCCGTACTCCGGGAGCGCACGAACGTGACGCTCAATGGTCGCCGGACGGAAAACATATAGCCTATATCTCCGACGCTACCGGCGAGACCGAGCTGTATCTCCAAGATTCCGAGGGGGCGAGCCTATCCAGTTGACCAAGAATAACGATACGTATATCCGTACTTTCCAGTGGAGTCCGGATTCCAAGAAGATTGTCTATACGGATCGTAAAAATCGGATCAATCTTTTGGACGTATCTAACAAACAGCTAACAAATATCTCACAAAGTCTGTTAGGTGAAGCCCGCAACGTAAGTTTCTCTCCGGATAATAATTGGTTGACTTATTCCCGTGTGTCCGATAATAATTTCTCAATCGTCTATGTCTACGATATCGCGGGTAAGAAAGAATATCCCGTGACCGATAAATGGTACGAGTCTTATTCTCCGGTATTCAGTACGGATGGCAAATATCTGGTATTCACTTCCGCCCGTGATTTCAATCCTACGTATAGCCAAACGGAATGGAATCATGTGTATAATAATATGGGTGGCGTATATCTGGCGTTATTGTCTAAGGATACCGCTTCCCCGTTTATGGAAACGGATGCGGAGGTAGCCATTGAATCTACCCCGGCGAAAGCGGATGCCTCTAAAAAGGACGAGACAAAGAATGAGGCTTCTACTCCGGTCGTAAAGATTGATATAGAGGGTATCACGGATCGAATCGTTAAGCTCCCCTTGCCGGGATCGAATTACTACGATCTTTATTCCGATGGAACGAACGTGTATTATTTCACGAAAGGCGGCATGAAGATGTTTGACTTGAAGAAACAGAAAGAGGAAACCGTTAGCGATGCCGCTATGATGGTTGATCCGGCTGGCAAGAAAGCTGTTTTCTTTAAGGACGATCAACTATTCGTAACCGATATACCGAAGGGTAAAGCGGATTTAAGCAAGCCGGTTAATCTGGCGAATATGAAGATCACGGTAGACTATACGAAGGAATGGGCGCAAATCTTCGATGAGGCTTGGCGTGCTTTCCGGGATGGTTTCTATCTGGAGAATATGCATGGCAAGGATTGGAAGGCGATCAAGGAGAAATACGCCGCCCTTCTTCCTTACGTGAAAACACGTTTGGACTTGAATTATATTATTGGCGAGATGATCGGCGAGCTGGGAGTAGGGCATGCTTATGTGAACCCCGGTGAGGTGGAAAGTCCTAAACGGGTATCGATGGGTCTGCTAGGTGCTGAGGTTTCTCGGGATAAGAGTGGTTTCTTCCGCTTGGAAAAAGATCCTGCCGGGGGCTTCTTGGAGTAAGGAATTACGTTCTCCATTGACAGAGCCGGGTGTTGAGGCGAAGGCCGGAGAGTATATCGTCGCTATAGACGGAGTACCTACGAATAGCGTGAACGATATGTATAAGTTGTTGATCGGAAAGGCGAACGTTCCGACCGAGTTGTCTTTGAATAGCAAGCCTCAGTTGGCGGGCGCTCGTAAGATCGTGGTCAGTCCCTTGGCGGAAGAATATTCTTTGTATCACTATAATTGGATCCAAGATAATATTAAGAAGGTGGATAAGGCTACGAATGGTCGTGTCGGATACATCTATATCCCGGATATGGGTGTGGAAGGCCTGAATGAATTTTCCCGTTATTTCTATCCGCAACTGGATAAGGAAGGTTTGGTCATCGATGATCGTGCGAATGGCGGTGGAAATGTCTCCCCGATGATTCTGGAACGTCTGTCTCGTGAGCCGTATCGTTTGACAATGCGCCGGGGTTCTTCTTTGATCGGGACCGTACCGGATGCCGTACAGGTCGGCCCGAAAGTTTGCTTGATCAATAAGTATTCCGCTTCCGATGGCGATTTATTCCCGTGGGGCTTCCGTGCGCTTGGCTTAGGTAAATTGATTGGAACCCGTACTTGGGGCGGTATCATCGGTATTAGCGGCCCGCTTCCTTATATGGACGGTACGGATATCCGTGTGCCTTTCTTCACGAGCTATGATCCGAAGACGGGCAACTGGATTATCGAGAACCACGGTGTGGATCCGGATATCTTGATTGATAACGATCCCATCAAGGAATGGAACGGTGAGGATCAACAATTAGACCGTGCTATCGAGGAAGTCATGAAACAATTAAAAGAACGCAAACCGCTAGCCCCTGTCCCTGCGCCAAGGAACTGGAGCCATAAATAATGAGAGGCTATTTGTAGAGACGGGGCACGCCCGTCTCTACAAATAAATAGTAAACGGATTAAAAACTAGTAATCTATCTATGGAACGATTCGCAGCCATTGACTTTGAGACCGCTAATGGAAAGCGGAGCAGTATTTGCAGTATAGGTATCGCCATATTGGAGGATGACTGGGTAGTAGATAGCATTTATACCTTGGTACGTCCTACCCCTAATTTCTATACCCGTTGGACTACGGCTATACATGGGTTGAGCGCTGAGGATACGAATGACGCGTTATGTTTCGAGGAGGCTTGGGAAAGCATCGCCCCGAAACTAAAGGATCTCCCCCTTGTTGCCCATAACAGTCCGTTTGATGAGGGATGCCTGAAAGCCGCCCACGAGGTGTATGACTTAGCCTATCCGAAATATCCCTTCTATTGCACTTGCCGTCTATCCCGGAAGATGTACCCGTTTCTGGTAAATCATCAGTTGCAGACAGTAGCCGCCCACTGCGGTTACGACCTTACCCAACATCATAACGCCATGGCCGACGCTTACGCCTGTGCCCATATCGCCCTTACGATGATGCGGGAAAAAGAGGTCGATACCTTGGAGGCGCTTATGGCTTCCTGCTACTCTAGGTAACTATGGGGTGTTTTTCCCGGCTATTTTATCCACCTCGACAGCGATAGCGCCATCTCCCGTCACGTTGCAAGCGGTGCCAAAACTATCCATGGCAATATAAAGGGCGATCATCAACGCTTGCAGTGTCTCATTGAATCCCAGCATACTTTGCAAGATACCCAAAGCGGCCATAATAGCCCCTCCCGGAACCCCCGGAGCCGCTACCATCGTAATTCCCAGCATCATGATAAATCCGCTGAAGTTGGAGAAGGTAACCGGTTCTCCCGCCATGATCATGATAGCCATAGCGCAAGCTACGATTTTCATGGTGCTACCTGCCAGATGGATCGTGGCGCAAAGCGGAACGGTAAAGATCGCTATATTCTCCCGTACGCCATTCTTGACAGCCTGCGCCAGTGTCACGGGAATCGTGGCGGCGGAGGATTGGGTCCCCAGAGCTGTAGCGTAGGCCGGTAACATATTCTTCAAGAGGCGGAGCGGATTCTTCCCGGCTATGGTTCCGGCTATCGTGAATTGAATCAATAACAATAATACATGTAAGACAAAGATGACTATGATAACCTTGAGGAACATCGTGATAATACTCATGACTTGTCCGCTCACGGTCATGTTCAGGAAGATACCGAAAATATGGAGCGGTAATAACGGGATGATAACCACCTCGATTAGCTTAATGATAATTTCCTTGAAATCCGTGAAAGAGTCACGCAGGGTGGTTCCCGCTATATTAGAAAGCCCTAGGCCAATCGTAAAGGATAGCAGCAAGGCTGTCATGACATCCATTAAAGGCGGCATATTTACCACGAAGTAAGGTGTCAGCATGAAATCTTCCGGATTCTCCATCGCCGTCAATTCCGTGTTGGTCGGTAGTATGTGCGGGAATATAGCCGATCCGCTCAGGAACGTGAAGAAACCCGAGAAGACTGTTGAACCGTAAGCGATCAAGGCGGTTATCAATAATAGCTTTCCGGCTCCTTTGCCCAGATCTCCGATAGCGGGAGTCACCAGCCCCAATATGATTAGAGGGATGGAGAACGATAGGAAGTTGCCGAACAATGAATTGAAGGTTACAAAGATACGTGCGATTCCTCCCGGTAAAAACTGGCCGAACAATACGCCGGCGGCGATAGCGATAACGACTTTAGTTAACAATGATACTCTGATCTTCTTCATGGTGTTGCTTTATTTTGAAGCCAATGGCGGCCATCGTAATACTCATCAACGGACTGATCAGATTAAAGAAGCAATAAGGAAGATACGTCAGGGTCGCTACGCCTAATATCGTGGCTTGCGTCATGCCGCAGGTGTTCCACGGTACCAGCACGGACGTTACGGTTACGGAATCTTCCGTCGTACGGCTTAACAGGCGACTCTCATATCCTTTTTTCTTGTAGATATCCTTGAACATATTTCCGGTAAGGATAATAGATATGTATTGATCGGCCGTAACGATATTCAAGAATAAACCGGAGAATACGGTAGACGCCACCATGCCGACTCCGTTTCATAAAGCGCAGGAATACGGACGTAAGGCTTTCTAGCATACCGCTGGCCGTCATGGAGCCGCCGAAGCACATGGCGCAGATGATCAGCCAGATCGTATTCATCATACCCGCCATACCCCGGGTGGCGACCAAGCTGTTCAAGGCCTCGTTGCCCGTATCGATTTGGGTACTCCCGTAGAATGTCATGAATAATCCCTTAAACAGGGAGGAGGCATCCGCTACCGACGCTCCCGCTACCTCTTGCAATAAATGAGGCTGGAAAAAGATCGCGAGCACCCCCGCCATCGCTGTCGAGATAAACAAGGTGATCAAAGACGGTACTTTCTTGGCGATTAATATACCCGTTACCACCGGTACGATCAGTAGCCAGAGCGAGATATTAAAACTTTCGTTCAACGAGGCGGCAAACTCGGCTATTTGCCCGGATGCGTTCGAGGTATGCGTAAAACCCGCTATGGTAAAGATAATCAACGTGATCACCATAGACGGTATTGTCGTAAGCATCATATACCGGATATGGGAGAACAAAGGGGTATGCGTTACGGAAGAAGCTAATACCGTCGTGTCCGAGAGCGGTGAGATCTTATCCCCGAAATAAGCGCCCGAGATGATCGCTCCGGCTACCCATCCCGTAGCGAAGCCCTGTGCCTCGCCGATACCCATCAAGGCGATACCGATCGTGGCGATGGTAGTCCACGAGCTACCGGTCATAACGGATACGACAGCGCAGATCACGCAACAAGAGGCAAGGAAGAAACTCGGATGAATGATTTGCATCCCGTAATAAATCAAGGTCGGGACGATACCGCTGATCATCCAGCTACCGGATAAAGCGCCAATCAACAATAGGATAATTATAGCTGTGGCCACTCCCAATATGTTTTTACATATCGCCTCTTCTATATCACGCCATTTGACTTTGCAGAAGATCATGGCCAAAAGGGAGGCGACCGCCGTGGTGGTAAGTAATACGACTTGGCTTCCGCCACGCGTCGCTGCCAAAAGTGCGTATGGTTACAAACAAAAGAGCTACCAGCACGAGGATAGGCACTAGTGAAAGTAGAGGGAGGGCATCTTCTTAAGATGATTTTCCATTGTTCATTCAGTCGCTTAAATAATGATGGTGCGAAAATACTAAAAATACCTTGAATAACGCTATGAATTATAGATTGATTTCCTTATTTCACAGTCTTTTGGACGATCTTATAACCGGTTGCCGCTATAAGAATGCTCATAAACGGGCTGACGATATTAAAGATGCAATAAGGGAAATAAGTCCAAGTAGATACGCCAAGGATTGTAGATTGCGTCATGCCGCAAGTCGTCCACGGGATCAGCACGGAGGTGACAGTGACGGAGTCTTCCGTTGTCCGGCTAAGCAGGCGGCTCTCGAATCCCCGTTGCTTATATACTTCTTTAAACATTTCGCTGTTCAGGATGATGGCGATAAACTGGTCCGCCGTGCAGATGTTCAAGGATAATCCGGACACGACGGTAGAGGCGACCATGCTGGTACGGCCTCGCATGAAATGCAAGAAGATACGTGTGATGCTTTCCAGCATGCCGCTAGCGGACATGGCCCCGCCGAAACACATGGCGCAAATGATCAGCCAAATCGTGTTCATCATCCCGGCCATTCCCCGGGTAGAGACTAGAGAGTTCAGGGCCTCGTTGCCGGTCTGTATCTGCGTGCTGTCATAGAAAGTCATCAGCAGGCCTTTGATATAGGCGATAATTCCGCTATCCGTGATCCCGGAAATCTCCAATAAGGCGTTTGGCTGGAAGATCAAGGCGAATATTCCGGCGAGTATGGAAGAGGCGAAAAGCACTACGATCGAAGGTGTCTTCTTGGCGATCATGATTCCGGTAACGATCGGTACGATCATAAGCCAAGGCGTGATATGGAACGAGCCTTTCAAGGCTTCGGAGAAAGCGGCTATCTGGGATGCGTCCGCTGCCTCCCTCGAGAATCCGGCGATGCTGAATACGATCAGTGTGACGATCATAGAGGGAACGGTCGTATAAAGCATATACCGGATATGCGTGAAAAGGGGCGTGTCCGTTACGGAGGCCGCCAATACCGTAGTGTCTGATAACGGCGACATCTTATCCCCGAAATAAGCGCCCGATATAATCGCTCCGGCTACCCACCCCGTACTGAAGCCTTGCGCCTCGCCAATCCCGATCAAGGCGATCCCGATGGTGGCGATGGTAGTCCACGAGCTACCCGTCATGACCGATACGATACTGCATAGCAGGCAACAGGCCACGAGGAAGAAATCCGTTTGCATGACTTGCAACCCATAATAGATCAAGGACGGCACGATCCCGCTTACCATCCAACTGCCCGATAGGGTTCCGATCAATAAAAGGATGATGACAGACGGTGCAATCCCATAGATGTTACGGGCGATTTGCCCCTCGATATCTTCCCACTTGATCTTGCAATGAAAGACGGCGATCAAAGAGCAGATCGAGGTGGCTATCAATAATACGATTTGGCTGGCTCCTCCAAGGGAATCGCCCCGGAAAATATAGATGGCTACGGCCAGCATGATGACTAATGTCACTACGGGTAGTAAAGAGATCGCGATGGAGGGTGTCCGGGGCTTTTCTGCCATGGGTTTATTCACGTCGTTTGTTATTTATCATGGATAATCCGAATAAATTCTTTATACGGACCTTCCTTGTGTTATCGATTCTAATTAATTTCGCTGCAAAAATAAAAAAGGATTTGGATAGGGGGTAACTTATGGTAGTAAATAATCGGTTAGGCTATTTATTTGTCTTTTTGGGGATGAGTATGGCGCTATATGCCCAGCGAAAGACGGAAGTGATCCGTTATGGCGATCTGGATCAGTGGGTGGTACGTAAGATCACGGAATCGGCTATTATCGGGAAGGAGACAAAGACACTTTACTGCGTTGGCCCTACGGATACGATTATCGGAAATAGACCTTTTGAGTCGAAAGTTTCGCCTTGGGGCAGTTCTAACGTGATGGCTAGGGTGAGCGGGATTACGAAAGCTAGCGTCAGTGTCTACCCCGAAAGACGGGATGAGGGATATTGCGCACGGCTGGAGACGGGTATAGAATCGATCTCGGCGATGGGTATCATGAACGTGAAGGTGCTGGTCGGCGGATGCCTCTATCTCGGCCGTTTTCAGGAACCGGCGAAGAATTCTTCGGAGACGTGGGGGCAGATCGTTTGCGGTATCCCGTTTCACCAAAAACCTACGTCCTTGTTATTCGATTATAAGGTGAAACTCTCCGGTGATCCCAATCGTATTAAATTGAGTGGTTTTAGCAAGAGATCGGAGGTAGATGGCATTGATATGCCTTTGGTGAATCTCTTTCTTCAGAAGCGTTGGGAAGATAAGGACGGGAACATATATGCTAAGCGTATCGGTACGCTGGTAATCCGGATGGATAAAAATACGGATTGGGTAAACGATGCCAATTTCACGATCTTATACGGCGATATCAAAACGTAGCGATTATAAAGAATATATGGGGTTTCAACTCGGAGAGTCCACTCGTTATAGTTTAAACAGCAAAGGTAAGAACGTCCCTGTCCAAGAAATCGGCTGGGGAACGGAGGACGATGAGGTAACCCATATGATCTTAGAGTTCTGTTCCAGTCACGGAGGCTCATACATAGGGTCTCCGGGAAATACCTTTTTGGGTAGATAATATCCGGTTGGGATATTGAGCCTATTATCGTTGAAACCCTATGGTATTTGTCTCCGGTCTTGATACAGAAGCCAACAAATGAAGCGTAGCTTGTTTTATTCTATGGTTTCGTGATCAGAATATAATAGTCTGATATTAGCCTCTAATATTCTGAATCCACTCCCATGATCGTGCGGCATACCATATTTGGGGCCAGATTTATAGCTCCCGATTCTTATATCATACATTATCTTCCCATCGGTTAAGAGTGATATAAAACGCTCAAATGATGGCTCTGTATATATATCGGCTTTATTGAAGTAGAAGAGTTCCTTACCTCCTTCTTTTTTTTGTTTGGGCAGTTACATATAATAAGTTCTTTAGCTTCTTTGTTAGTGCTTTTTGAATGTCTTGATAGGTGTAACCTACGCTACAATCTAACAGCTCTTTTGTATTTAAGTCAAATACTCCTATTAATATTGTCTTGGCGACAGGGTTGTTTAGGAGTTTAAAAGAATATTTCTTCATATATGTGTTATAGCTATTTGCAAACATAGACGTATGCAAGCTATTTATAGATGGTGCATCTTCATAAGGTGTTCCAAATTTATCTTTTAAATAAGCATTCGCACGTTTGGGAAATGAGGGGCTTTTAGTGAATAGGGTAACGTAAGAGCATGAAGCGCCGCGATGAGATTTTATTTCGAATCCAGCTAAATCGGGCTCGTCTAAATTGTTCTCGACAACTCCGATGTAATCTTCAAATGTTTTTCCAATCCCAGTATTGTTGGCTCTATTGCTTGGAACATATTCCAAGGATTTAACCTCTTTGAACTTTGAAATAATAAAATCCTTATTCTCCATAACGTATTATATTAAATATGAGTAAGTCAATAATATCTCTATCTTTGGAAAAATCTTCCTCTGATATGAATAGCTGTTCTATGGTAATGTTGAAATAGTGGCATATTTTATAGATCTGACTAAGGGTGTACTTATGTGGAAATTTAGGGCTTTCTATACTCCCTATTAAGCCCGGAGCCACTTCGAGGAGATTCGACAACTCTTTTTGGCTAACATTGTTGGCATCTCTTAGCTCCTTTATCTTAAGGATGATTTCAAGTTGATACTCGGTCTTTCTAATCATTATTGTTATTTTTGCCCAAAAATATAGTTTTATATATGCTTATGTACTCACAATATGTGAGCAATTGAGTATATTTGCACTCACATAATATAAGTAAGGAAGGTATGTACAAAAGAACGATTGATAATAGGTGGAGCTTTAAGGATGCCGATACCAAAGAATTTACATTGCTATCATGCGTATCCTGCGATGATGATTCCCCAAGTAGCAAGAGCTCTAATAGAGGAATATAGGCCAGAGGATGGAGTTGAGCTACTTTTTGATCCATATATGGGAAGCGGTACATCGTTAGTTGAGGCTTCTATAAAAGGTATAAACGCGATAGGAACAGACCTTAATCCATTGGCTAGATTGATGAGCCATGTAAAAACAACCCATTATGATTTATCTTGTATCAGAGATACTTTTTCAATGATGCAAGTCTTGTTCTTTGAGTATTCTGAAGATAAGGTCAAGAATAAGAACTTCGATAATATTTCTAATTATACTTATTGGTATTCCAGAGATAGCCTTTTGCGCCTTTCTTATATTTATCAAGTAATTAATGAGTGTGTGGCTTTAGATTTCGCTGATTTCTTTAAAGTCCCTCTTTCCGAGACTGTTAGAGAGGTATCGTTTACGAGGAATGGAGAATTTAAGCGGTTTAGGATGAAGGAAGAGAAAATTAAAGACTTCAAACCGGATGTCTTTCGATTGTTTGAAGAAAAGGTTATAAGAAATATAAATGGACTTGAGGAGTTTAATAGTATAAAATATCCATGTAATATAGGTATCTATGACTTTAATAGTACTATAGAAATCCCTTCCGATATAATACAGCCGAATAGTGTTGATATGGTTGTAACCTCTCCGCCTTATGGCGATAGTAGAACAACCGTTGCTTATGGACAATTTTCAAGGTGGGCAAATGAATGGTTCAATTTTGAAAATGCTAAAACACTAGATAATCTCCTAATGGGGGACGAGTTCAGAAAGAGGAACTTTTTGAGACTAAAAGCATTAAATCTGAACTGGACGAAATAAAGAGCATTGATCCAAAGAGAAATTTGGAAGTGGTCTCGTTTCTTAATGATTATAGCTGTTCTATAAAGAATGTCGCGTCTGTAATAAAGAGTGGTGGAGTCGTTTGTTATGTCGTAGGGAACAGAACGGTTAAGGGGTTCAAATTCCATTAGATTACTTTACTGCTGAAATGTTTGAGAAGAATGGTTTTACACATATCGATACTATTGTTAGAGAAATACCTAACAAAAGGATGCCTTCCAAAACAAGTCCTACTAATGTGGCAGGGAAGAAGGTTAGCACGATGTGCAATGAATATATAGTCATATTGGAGAAGAAATAAGGAAAGAGGCTGTTTTATTTGACTGAATTGATAACCAATGGCTCCCTGTGTCGAGTTCTTTCTTTTTGACAGTTTGTAATCTTAACGCCCGTAGAATCGATTATTGCGGGGGAATGTACAGTCTACTCTTAAATTTGAGTTAAAATATATTTAATCGCTTGTTGGATAGTTGGATATCAAAAGATGCTCTTTTGTTCTAGCGAAACTAGCTCATCCTAATTCCTATTTTATGGGATGAAAAACCTATCTCAATGGGTTACGATAGGGAAGTGACAGGGTTATGATGGTTATTCTTGATAGTTCACGACCCTATTCTTGACTATTCACGATGCCTAACGGCACTATTGGCGTTGCCAAACACGACCGATAGTGTAGGCTTTTGTCGATACTCGTGTGTAAAAAGTAGTACTTTGCCGCATAAAACGCCGCTTACAACCTCCTTTTTCTCATTATCTTGCCTCTTTTACGAATAGCCTATGTCACGATATGCGCTTTATTTCAGTCAAAAGGATTGTATGAATGCTGTTTTACTGACAGGGAGATTCGCGGAAATAGTCTGTATTGGAAGTAAAATATAAATAGATAATTGAAAGTAGAAATGAATTGTTCTTTTTAATGTACGCTCGTACATTAATGTATAGTTAAATACGTTGATATTTGAGAATTTTTTATGGGATAGAAACGACTAGTTTAAACGATCGATTCTTTTAGTCATTTGCAAAGGTACGCGTTTCTTCGATACTTGCAACCCTTCCGAGCTATTTTTTTATCACTTATTCTCTTTCTTATCAATAGGATAGGTTATCCTTCACGAAACAAGCGGTTCCTTCAACAAACCTCCCGTTTCGACGCTCAAAAAACGCAAGATTTAGACGATCGTTTAGACTAGTCGTTTTCGAGTAGTGGCGATGACTTAAAGTGTTGAACGGTATTTAATTAACACTATTATTAATATTAAATTTTCGATTTATGAACAAAAAGTTTACAACGTTTTTGGCTAGCGCCATGCTTGTATCTGCTTTCTCTGTAGGTACGGTAGCGGCGTATGTCGGAACTCCAGTTGCTCCGCAAGCTACAATGGCTGCGGAAGAAACTCCGGATCCTAATGCGACGATAACGCCTAAAAAGGGGAGGCCGTTTTGTTTCAAAACGGTTCTGAGGCGAAGTTCTTAGGTATCACAAAAGGAACGACCTTCGGTTATATTACAAAGGAGACTGGGACTTCTCCGTTTACATTGGAGAACTTAAACAAGGCTACTTGGACAGTTTCGGAGAAGAAGACCGTTTTAGGTCAAACGGTTTATTCTTTTGTGAACAAGAATACAGGCTTGACTTTCGCTGTAGATCCTTCTTTGGCGGCAGAGGCTGTTATGCAAGAAGACGGTGAAACGGTAGATGCGGCTAAAACCGCTAAGAAAGTTAAGGATGCGGCCGTAGCCACTTTAGGGGTAGCGCTACGGAGTGGGTAGTGAAAGATCTTGACGGCAGCGGCAAAACTTTGGTTTCTTATGTGGATGGTAATAAATATGTTTATCTGGCGACCAGATCGTCTGATGGCAAGATGATCTTGGTTAAGGGATCAAGTACTTCTTTAACGGGAACATCTGTATTATCTATCGGATTGAACCAAGGTAATATTCCGCAGGAGTTAGAATTAGGAGCAAAGGATTTAAATACCTTGTTGCAATCGGCAGTTGAAAACTCTTTCCGTTTGAATATGACTCCGGAGGTTACTTCTGGAAAGAAAAATCATTTGACGGCGACCGACCTTGTTGCGGAAGACGCTACTGAAGGCTATGTACTTTTACAGGCTAAAGACCAGAAAAAAAGATGATGCGCAGTTGTATGTTGTTGTTGATACCACTTATTATGGCGGTACGGAAACAGATGGTTCCTTGCTTACTTATACGTATGATGCCTATGGGCCTAAAAACGACGATGGCTCTTTAAAGGATACGAAATCTATTACGGGTACCGTGGAGGGTGAATCAGTTACATATACAACTCTAAAGAACGGACGTTTGCAAGGCTCTTATAAGTATAAGTTTACTTATAATGCAGTAGATGACAAGCTTTATGTCCAAGTGAAGGACGCTATGCACCAAGTGCCTCGCAGAGAGGATGAGACAGATGCCGCTTATGCTAAAAGAATAAAGGACAGCTTTGATAATGCGAAATGGCAATCCGCTGAAAACGTAGTAAACGACAAGTATATTTATATGGCTAGTCTAGCCAGTGTAAATGTATTGTCATTGAATACGGATGAGACGGAAAAAGAAAAAACAGGTGTGGTAACTCAAAACGTAAAGATTACTATCGGTACGAGTTTCACAGGTTTGAAACCGACTACAATCCCCGATGGTGTTTATACGGCCCAGTTTAAGGCTAAGGCAGGAAATCCGAAGTTCGCCCAAAACGGTACTTATGCGTTGGCTAACCTTGCTGGTGATTTCGGCTGGGCTGATCAGGCTAAGAGACAAGATTTCAATCATATGCCGGCAGCTCAATGGGTGGTTAAAAAGAATGGAGTTTCTACTACGTCTGCGGTCACGATCAAGAACCGAGAGTTCAATGATTGGGGAGCTGATGCGTCTGCTGAAAGTGTTTTGCCTAAGACTTCAACCCAATTCTATGCGGTGGAAGGTAGCGGTGATGTCTTTTATTTCAATGGAACAATGCCCGATACATTGACCTTCACGAAGGTAGCGGACGAATTAGTCAAGGATACGAAGTTGGGTTATAAGTACGTAACCGCTAACGAGGCTATGGTGCAGACCTATACATTTAATTACTTGCATGGCTTGTCATTAGACAAATATTTATACACCCCGGCAGGCAAGGACTCTATCGTACGTGTAGACGAGAATGATGGCAAGTCCAATTTCCGTTTGATCTTGAAAGTCAAGGATGACAAATATGGCTATGAGAATGGCTTGGTAAGAAACGCTTACTATGTATCTGATGGCAAGGGACATTATATCTCTTATGACTCTGACGCTAAAAAGTATATGATGAAATCCGAGCCTACTTTGTTCTTCTTGAAAGAGAACAATTGCGATAATGGCAAGCATTACTATGCGTTAGTGAAGGCTGTGGAGCGTACGCATGCAGTTGGTGAGGGCTCATTCTTCACTTCTGATTATTTAGGTAAAGAGGTTAAGGAAGGTAAGGTCGATGGTAAGGAGCTTGCTAAAGTGAAAGACGAAGAAAATACGCTTCTTTACGACAAGGATGGCTATCGTTTAATTAAGGACAACAGCGAGATCAAGAAGGCTTATGTGTATACGTTGAATGAAGATGAAAGTAAAGTCATATTTGACGAGATTGAATTAACTTCAGTTGCTGAACAAAAACACAAATCAACGGATTATGCTACTGTCAAGGTTTCTGTGGATGATAACACGTTGGATTTGACGGAAGGAAAGTTGAATGATAAGTTCGATGATGGCACTGACAATGAGATCCGTACTTCCGCTTTTGCGGTAGAGGTTGACAACTCTCCATTGTATCGTCGTTTCGACAACGCCGAGTTGGAAGAGAGCGAGACAGCTGACAGCTTATTCTTCGTAGAAAAGATCCGTAAGGAATACTTGATGGATGAGTGGAATAAGAACTTGACAGATAAGAAGGTTGATTACGCTGGTATCTGGAATAAGGAGAAAGCTGATGGTAAATTGGCGTTCATCGTTGATACCGCTTGGGTAAACCGTGGCGCTGGCAATATCAAGCCTCAATATTTGGTGTCTGTAGCTCGTCAGGATCAAGCCGGTACTCCGGGTGTTCCTTGTACATATGCTCATAATCATTTCGACAACGCCGGAAATCCTGTAGAGGCAGATAAATGCTCACATGCTACTCCTGCTAGCCAAGGCTTCAACTACGGTAAGTATTTGGTAAGTTTCGGTGACTCTGCCCTTATTAAAGGCAAGGAATACAAGACTCCGTATATGGATATTGACGGTGGTTATACTCGCGTTGGTTTCGTAAAGGCTATCCACGCAGGCGACAGTTTGTTCATCTTGGTGAATGATTTCGCTAACATGAAACCGGAAGAGTTGAATGTTGAGACAATTATCAAAGCTTATGAGAAAGCTAAGATCAACGAGACATATATTGTAAACTTGCGAGGCGACAACCATAAGAACGTAACTTGGTCATTCCGTTACGTAAATCCGGATAAGGCCGCTCAAGCTTACGAGGATGGTAAAGAGGGTGAGAACAATGAGTTCATGTTCGAGTCTAACATTTATTCCGAGACTGCTGACGCTGCTGTTACGGGTAATAAAGGTAAGGCTACTGCAGGTTACAAGGAAGTTAAGGCCGGTTCCATAGCTCCTCAATATGCCGCATGGTTGAAGATGCAGAACGGTTGCTTGGTATTAACTCGTGGTGATTCAGAGTTCAGCGCAGCTAAGACTGGTTCTGACGGTGCCTTGATCTTCAACGCATATCAGAAGACTGATGCTGAGGATATGGTAACATCTATCGAAGGCGCTAACGCTGAAGGCGTATCTATCGTAGCCGGCAACGGTACTGTAACCGTTCAAGGCGCAGCCGGTAAGTCTATCGTTATCACGAATATCTTAGGTAAGGTTGTCGCTGAGACTGTTCTTACCTCCGATAACGCTACAATCGCTGTACCTGCCGGTATCGTAGCCGTAGCTGTTGATGGTGAGGAGGCTGTAAAGGCAATCGTGAAATAAGAAATAAACGAAATAAGATAATCATACGATTCCCGTGCGGGTATCGATCCAAGTAATCCGTGACGGATGAACAGGCGGGAATTGGATTAATATTAATACTAAAGTAATAAATTAAAGTTCATCCGTAAGTACTTCCGTGAGGATGGAAGCGGATAAAAAGACAAGTCCTTGGCAATGTGTTCGCATGCCAAGGACTTCGTGTTTATACTTGCCTTCGTCAGACCTAATGAGTGTATGAATTGTTTAATTCTGCGTAAGCAACTCCGTCAGCCTCTTGACCCCTTCCGAGGCCCCGGCCTGTATATGCTCGATATCGTTGCGATAAGTACGTACATCTTTCGGGTCGATCAAGTAGATCGGTTGGCCCCGGCGCACGTAGTTTAGTAATCCGGCGGCAGGATAGACGTTTAAGGAGGTGCCGATAATCACGAAGATATCACAATCTTCCACCAGCTTGATGGAAGGCTCTATCATGGGTACCGCCTCTCCAAACCATACAACGAAAGGACGTAGTTGATTTCCGTGAGGGTCCTTGTCGCCCAGATGAATATCCGGGTTCTCCGGCGATAGATTGTAGGTCGTGTCCAGATCCCTTACGGAGCATGCCTTCATCAACTCTCCATGCAGATGGATCACGTGGCTGCTACCCGCACGTTCATGTAAGTTATCGATATTCTGGGTAATGATCCGTACGTCGAAATCTTTCTCCAAGGCGGCTAGGCCGAGGTGACCGGCGTTAGGTTTCGTATTCAATAACTCTCTTCTGCGCTGGTTGTAGAAGTCGAGAACCAATTTAGGGTTGGCGGCGAAGCCTTCCGGCGTGGCGACATCTTCCACCCGGTATTTCTCCCATAACCCGTCCGAGTCACGGAAAGTGGAGATGCCGCTTTCCGCGCTCATTCCCGCTCCGGTAAGTATGACTAACTTTTTCATCTGTTACTTGTTTAAAATGTATAGATGTATATATTAATAGTTACGAAGTTACGACTTTATCTTGAAAAAGCGATGAATAATTACATTTCATCGCTTTCTTTTTATATCCCAACCGTTAATTTTTATATCGATCGGACTATAACCATTGAATGATATTTCAATTGTAAAATCATGTTCATTTTCTAAATTAATATTGGGATTTTTCCCAAGAAGTTCTCCGATAAGGTTTTCATCATAGTAAACTGTATTTGTTTCATCCACTATCTGTAAACGTGGTATCCGGTTCTTATCAAGTTTCATTACATTGAAATCAGCGGTTAACGTATTACTCTCTTTTTGCGACCCTCATATAAACAGGTATATAAAGAATCGGATCGTCATGGGCGAACAATGATGAATATCCATATTTACCATTGTTGTCTTCAATATAGATGTTATGAGATATGTCCTTATCCAAATTATGAGCAATAACACGGATATGATTTGTAATCTGTTTTAGATTTATCCAAGCAATCATTTTTTCGTGTTCATCCAATGCTACAGTCTCGTGTATCCCATGATATAGTAACTTGGGCTGATCTGTAACTCGGTTATCCGTATCCCGTTTCAGGAATAAGAAAAAATCTTCTATATGTGTTTGACCCGGTATGCATGTTGTTATTCCGTAGGTTGCCTCGTTATAACCCGCCCATGTTACAAATTGGTAACTTCCTTGTTTATAAGGAAGTTCCAATTCGTAATTATCATCGATCCATATCAGAGAATCATTTATTTGTGAAACGAAAATACCTTTGTCATCAAAAATGAATACAGATAACCGATCAACCCCATTTTTTTGTTACTTTGGGTATTTGTACCGGTCGGATACCGGAATTTAAGAACGATGCCGGTATTGTCCGGAATGCATTCAGGTAAATTTTCTTTTATACAGCTCGTCATCGTGAACGACCATGTAATTAATACTATCCATTTTAAATAGGCTTTCATCTCACAGATAAATTTTAAGAATTCATAGATAGTGGGCTATAGATCATAGTCTTCTTCATAGACTTCCCATGGAGTTATTTCTATATCAGTACTTATCCATGTTTCTGATTTAATCACCTCTCCGGTATCGAAATTGTCTGAAGGATTTCCCGGAGCTTGTATGCTATGGATGTTTACCTTAAAATACTGATTCCGGTAAACGTTATAAGGTGCTTGAGGTGACGTAGCATTGGCATTGACGAAAATGTGGAAGTAACAGATACCATTTGTAAATGTATTCTCATTCAATATGTATGTTCCGTTGTAAAGAGGCATCCCCGGAGTATTTTTACTGCAAAGATCGGCATATTGTTGTGCTATAGTCCCATTTACAAAATAGTTGGCAATACCGTTGGCTGTTCTGACTACATAGAATGTTTTGTCGGAATTATTGGGATTACTGATAATCGCAAAATCTGCCGGTTGGGTTGGGCTGGGATTTGAAGTCGATATTACTTTATCTGGCGTAAATACTCCGCTGACACTAATAAAAGTCGTTCCGTTTACTTCTGTTTGATCCAAGCTGTATTTGAATGAGTTCTCAGGTGCGTAGGAAAAAAGTGACCGGATCGTCCGTTGAAGTATAGGTGTTTATGGCGTCCGACCCTCTTTCGAAATCCGATACGGAATAATTTTCCCAATTATAGTCCTTGATAATCCCGTCTCTTTTATCCTGTATGAAATAGAACTTTTTATTCAAGTTCCTCCAACCGAATTTTATCTCCGTCATGTTTCCTCCTCCGTTTACAACAAAGTCATTAGCTTTGAATACTGCTGCTTTCGCTACAACGCGGGAAACCGGTATAGCCATGCGATTCGTTTGGGCAAGGCTTTCATTTTCATATAAGTTTGCAGCCGGGGTACTTTCCGGATAACTCGTGTTGAACATGACAAAGCCATTTGTCAGATCTGCCAGTTGCGAGATTTCTTGGGCAAATTGATTGTAACTGAATGATCCGAGTCCATTGGCTGTGATATAGTTGACCATATCTGTATTGAGGTTCACTGCTGCAAAAATATATTTATCGGCTTTTTTAGTTTTGATAGCTCTGTTTGTTACCCAAGTGGAGCTACCGGGAGATTTGGGGGTAAGAGTATTGTCGTCTACCGTAAATTCGGCAACTGTCGGAGTATTTGGGGCATCGGTATCGTAGATAAATATGTAAGGTCTTGACCTTGTTCTCGTCCGCTATTCCCTGATCAATGGCACGGCCCGAAGCGGCTTTCGTCATAGTGGTGTGGGGAATATTGATAGCGATAGAGGTATATGCGTCCGGCATATCGGCATTCGGGTCTTTAGCAGATCCTTGAGGAAGCTCGTTATCTTTACTGCATGCAGTGATAGCTAATGCCGCAAATAACGTAATATACAAATTGTTTGTTTTCATATGCCTATATTTTTTAGTGAATACTTATATTATTATTTAATTCATCCGGTTTGGCCCGGTTGTCCTATAGAACACCCGTTCTGTCCAAATAGTTATATTTTCTTGGGAAATGGAAATTCTTTAAAAAGACAATGAGTTTGGTTGATGGAACAAACGGAGGAGGATTTGTGTTCTATCTGAAAAATGCATCATGAGAAAATTTATATATATCCTGGTCGTTTTTCTTTTTTTTTATATCCTGTAATGACGAGACAGGGATATCTGTCGGAAATGATGTAGGTGGTATAAAAATGAGATTGGTAATAACGAGTCCGTCTTCTACCGTTTATTCTAAGACAAAAGCTGAGATTGATCAGCCCACTCATGAGTCTTTGATTAGTGAAGTTCAGGTATTGGTATTTGAGGACCAGAAATACCGGTATCGGGTACCTGGCATATCTATCAGTAGTAATATGGCACAAACAACATTCACGGTACTTCTGAAATCAACCTCCTTGCCTGTGGAATTGCTTATTTTGGCAAATACTGACGAAACTGTTGTTTCCAATGAACCGTCGTTGGACGATAGTAAAGAGGTCGTAAAAAGAAGATAAATCGGGAGTTTGATAATTTAGTTTCCAATTTCCCGATGTATGGCGAATATAAATTTCCTGCCGGACTGTCATCCACCGAAATGCAAGAAATCACCGGGATAAAGATGTTGCGCTCCATAGCCCGTGTGGATGTTGTTGCTACCGAAGCTGCAAATTTTAAACTGGCGGGAGTAAAAGCATATCGTGCTAATAATTCGCTGCAAGTGATTCCCAATGAAACGGGTTCTATGAAAGTAACGACACCAAGCGTTCCCGACGGAAGTATGGCAAATGTAAGCAGCCGTATGTTTTCGGTCTCAGAGGAGGATCGGAATGAATTCTCCGCACAACTTTATTTGCCGGAGGTCAGTTCTCCAGCCGAAGGCGACCGGGTGAGCAGTGCGACGTGTATCGTTGTAGGCGGTTACTATAATGGAAGTGAAAAGATGAGTTATTATCGTATGGATTTTGACCCGGACAATAAAGAGAATGCTTTTGGGCAAATCTTGCGTAATCACAAATATATATTTAATGTGAAAAAGGTTTCCGCTCCCGGATGGGATAATCCTGACGATGCGGCGAACAATCAGTCTGCACATATTGTGGCAGAAGTGCGACAATGGGATGATAATACGATCGATATGTCTTTTGACGGAGAGCATCATTTCGGAGTTTCCTCCCGTGAAATCATATTGAAGAATAAGGCTGGTTCTAAAGCTACTATAGAGGTGTTTACCGACTTGTCCGACTACACATTACAGTGGGCGGATGAGAATGGTATGCCGATTGGAAGTGAGGGGCAATCATTGTCAAATGATTATTTTACCGTAGAAAAGAATCTGGACGGCAGCCAGTTAGTTGTAACGGCCTTACAGAATAATATGTCTGGCGATGCTGGGCCGGTCCAGAACTTTGTCATTACTGCTCATCGGTGGAAAATCTTGGTGGCGATCAAGCAAAAATATAGCGTAGCAGCCAATACGGTAATTAATTTGTTGACATTTAATGTCGGCTTAGGCAGTTTAGGTACTAATATTGTTGCTTCGGTACCTCCCGACGCACGTGCAGACGGTTTAAGAGGCATATTGGATAATCAAAGTAATTTCGGTCCGAACGGGAATGTCGTCTGTGGAGGGTATAATCTGATACGGTCCAACGTTAGTAATAATAGATTGACAGATGCCCTTTTTTGCTGCTTTTGATGTCGTATATGTCCATTATATGAGCAATGGTTATTTTGGAAATGAAGATGCGAAGAAAGTACATAATTGGTTGAATGCAAAAAAGAATCGTGTGCTAATCGCTTCTTATGACGCTGCGGATGTAAGTAAATATCTGATCGATGAATTTTTAGGAGGAAATAGCAATATAAAATTTTTGACTGTCAATAATGGTGAGTTTACCGTAGCTCCATCAAGTGCGGATAATAGTTTCTTCACTTCTACTGGACCTTTTACAAGTGGATCTTATACTCCGGTCTCTTCGAGTTTCTCATTTCGTAACTACGATGCCTATCATGGTGAGATACTTTTGAACACTGAGTCGGCAAAAGGAATCACGCCACTCTTGACTGGGAAGGCTGGTGGTATCGTATTAGGAGTAGACTATTCGAGACGGATCGTTTATATAGGAGATACGGATTTGGGGAATTCTTCATCTGGGACTGGAGGTACAAAAGATAACCGGATAAATAATACTTCAGGAGAGATAAATAATGATGCTTCCAAATTGATAGCCAATGTTTTTGCATGGATAACCAATGTCGTATTATATGGGGAATAGGGAAAAGACTGAGGATGTATGTCTTTTGTTTGTTCTAAAAAGATTTGAATGAAATAAAAAGTTCTTACAAAATGCTGTTATACGATTAAAAGCATTACTTTTGTGGCTTATAATTAGTTGAACAAGAAAAAGAATGGAAAAAGTAAGTTATGCGCTTGGCTTAAGTATCGGAAATAATTTCCAGAACTCAGGCATCAAGGATCTTCAAGTGGAAGATTTTGTACAGGGATTGAATGACGTCTTAACAGAGGCAAAACCTGCTCTTAGTTATGATGAGGCAAAACAAGTGATCAATGATTACTTCATGAAGCTTCAACAAGAGAAACTGGAAATCAATAAGAAAGCCGGTGAGGAGTTCCTTACTATCAATAAGCATAAGGCTGGTGTGGTAGAGTTGCCTAGCGGTTTGCAATACGAGGTGCTGAAGAATGGTACAGGCGCTAAACCTACGGCGAACGATAAGGTAAAATGCCACTATCACGGTACGTTAATCAACGGTCAGGTGTTTGATAGCTCCGTACAGAGAGGCGAGCCTGCCGTATTCGGTGTTTCACAGGTAATCCCGGGATGGGTAGAGGCCTTGCAGTTGATGCCGGTCGGTTCTAAATGGAGATTGTTTATCCCGTCTAACCTTGCTTATGGCGAGCGTGGGGCAGGTGAGGCTATCGAGCCGAATAGTACGTTGATCTTCGACGTTGAGTTATTAGATATCGAAAAATAATATATAAGAGTTAAAGAAAAATGAAAAAGTTAAGTGTATTAGTCGCTACAGTGATTGTAGCAATGGGCGCATCTTTCACCTCTTGCGGTGATTCTCACAAAAGCGCGAGCTTGAAGACTTCCATCGATAGCGCAAGCTACGCTATTGGTATCAGCACAGGTGCCGGTTATAAGGAAAACTTAAAGACTTTGCCGGGTGGTGAGGCTAACGTAGATGATTTGATCGCTGGTTTTATCCAAGCTATCAAAGGGGATTCTTCTGCGATGAAGATGAATCCGCAACAGGCTCAACAATATTTGCAGACTTACTTCGTAGAGGCTCAGGCTCGCGAGGCTAAGAAGACAAAAGAAGAGGGCGATAAGTTCTTGGCGGAGAATAAGACAAAAGAAGGCGTTATCACGACTGAGAGCGGCTTGCAATATAAGGTAGAGAAAGAAGGTACAGGCGCGAAGCCAACCGCTACCGATAAGGTAAAAGTTCATTATACCGGAACTCTATTGGACGGTACTAAGTTTGATAGCTCCGTGGATCGTGGCGAGCCGGCTGAGTTCGGTGTTGGCCAAGTAATCAAGGGCTGGACTGAGGGCTTGCAGATCATGCCGGTCGGTTCTAAATATATCTTCTGGATCCCGGCTGAGTTGGCTTATGGCGAACGTGGCGCAGGACAAGATATCAAACCGAACAGCGTATTGAAGTTCGAGGTTGAGTTGCTTGACATCGTAAAAGAATAAGTAGCGAAGAAATAGAAACGGAACGTTTGTAAGATAATAGGCGGGCAAATTATGCTAAAAAGCATTTTTTGCCCGCTTTTATTATTTATTGATTACTTTTTTCTTTCAGAATGATATATGATTCAAATTTATTATATACTTTTGATACATTAAATCTGAATGCATATAATAAAGCGAATTTAAAATGGAGAAGATAGACAAACTGGACCGGCAGATATTGAACATTATTTCAAAGAATGCTAGGATTCCTTTTAAAGATGTCGCCGAGGAGTGTGGTGTATCTCGTGCAGCTATTCATCAACGGGTTCAACGTATGATTGACATGAATGTGATCATTGGTTCCGGGTATCACATCAATCCTAAAATATTGGGGTATAATACATGTACCTATATCGGCGTGAAATTGGAGCGTGGATCTATGTACAAGGATGTTGTCCCGGAATTCGAGAAAATACCCGAAGTTAGAATGCCATTTCACTACGGGTCCGTATACGATGCTGATCAAGCTGTATGCCCGTGATAACGAGCACTTGATGGAACTTTTGAACTCTAAGATTCAGGAGATACCGGGTGTTACGGCTACAGAGACCTTGATTTCTTTACGCCAAAGTGTTAAACGTGAGATCCCTATTTGTAATATCAATGAATAAGACGAAGAATTATACATGAGCCCGGCCTATTCCAGTGCCGGGCTTTTTTGTTTATTCGGCGGTATCATCTATCTTTGTAATTCGTAATTGTGTGAGGTTCTATGAGTAAATATATAGGAATATTCGTTTTCGTATTCAGTTTGTTTTCTTTGGGAGTACATGCCGGGGAAAGTTTTCGTTTTCGGGTGTATTTGAAAGATAAAGGGGATTCCGGTTATACGCTGGATAACCCGGAGGAATATCTTTCCAAGGAGTCTGTTGAGCGACGGAACCGGCAAGGTATATCGGTGTCGGAATCGGATTTGCCGATCGCTCAAGCTTATCTGGATACCTTGTCCGCCAATGGAGGAAAACCGGTGCTGGAGAGTAAATGGTTCTCTACGGTCGTGGTGTCCAGTCCGGATAGCTTGGTCGCTGAGCGTCTCTCGCGCCTCCCGATCGTGGATTCCGTGAAATGGGTCTGGAAAGGTGACGAGGAAATCGATATTCCTAGGGAGGAGAAAGATACGACACGGTTTATGCCAATAGATAAACCTGAGAAATCGCCTTACGGTTATGCCGAGGAGCAGATCAAGATGCTGAACGGTATCAAATTGCATGAGGCAGGCTTTAAGGGTGAGGGTATGCGTGTGGCCGTGGTCGATGCCGGTTTCATGAACGTGGATCGGATCAGCATATTTGATTCCTTGCGGTTATTAGGAACGCATAACGTGGTTTTCCCCGGTCGAAGTGTTTTCATCGGGGATGATCATGGGACGAAGGTCTTATCTTGCTTGGCCGCTGATGCGCCGGGCTTGATGGTCGGTACGGCTCCCCAAGCCGAATATTGGCTGATAAAGAGCGAGGATAGCCGTTCGGAGTTTCCCATCGAGGAGGATTATTGGACGGCAGCTATGGAATTTGCCGATAGCGTGGGAGTGGATGTGGTCTCTTCTTCGTTGGGGTATTTCTCTTTTGATGTAGAGGCCCTGAACTATCATCAAGATCAATTGGACGGGAGGACTTCCTTGATCAGTCGTGCCGCTAAGATGGCTTCATCAAAAGGGATCTTGTTGTTTAGTAGCGCCGGCAACGAGGGGGGCGGTAGCTGGGGAAAGATAACCTTTCCAGCGGATGCCCCGGATATATTGACAGTGGGCGCTATCACGGATCGTAAGAAGAAAAGTAATTTCAGTTCTGTCGGCTTTACGGCGGATTACCGGGTGAAGCCGGATGTGGTTGCCTTGGGTACGGGCTGTTGCGTGATAGATCCTACGGGGAATATCCGTTACGCGAACGGTACCTCTTTCGCTACGCCGATCTTAGCGGGGTTGGGTGTTTGTCTATGGCAAGCGTTTCCCAGTCTGACGAATAAGGATATAATCTCTCTTTTGCAGCGTTTCGGCAGTAAGTTTGAGCAACCGGACGCTGAGTTGGGATATGGCATCCCGGATGTGTACAAAGCTTATAAACAAGAGCGTAAATATGCGGCCGAATCTAAATAACTTATCGGGTGAGAAAGAGGCTCTATCTTTGTTAGAGCTGAATACTCGTATACGGGGTGCGTTGTCGAGGGCTTTCCCGGAGACTTGCTGGGTGCGTGCGGAGATGAGCGATGTGCGGGTGAATACTTCTTCCGGACATTGTTATCTGGAGTTTGTGGAGAAGAATGCGCAGACCGGGCAATTGGTGGCCAAGGTACGAGGGTCTATCTGGGCGAAGACATTTCGTATGTTGAAACCTTATTTCGAGATGGAGACCGGTCAGATGTTCGCTTCCGGCTTGAAAGTGTTGGTGAAGGTGTCTGTTGAGTTCCATGAGTTATATGGATTGAGCCTTACGGTGGTTGATATCGATCCGGCTTATACGTTAGGTGATATGGTGCGTAAGCGTATGGAGATTATCCGCCAATTGCAGGAGGAAGGGGTCTTTACGCTGAATAAGGAATTGCCTTTTCCGCTACTTCCTAGGAGAATCGCTATCATTACTTCTCCGACGGCTGCCGGCTACGAGGATTTTATGAATCAGTTGACACGGAATAAAGGAGGTTATCCGTTCTATACCAAATTATTCCCCGCCTTGATGCAAGGAGAACGGACGGAGGCTTCTGTAATAGCGGCTTTAGACCGGATTTATCAACATCAAGATCTTTTTGATGTGGTCGTGATTATCCGTGGGGGTGGGGCTACCTCGGACTTGAGTAGCTTCGATTCTTATCTGTTGGCGGCGAATTGCGCTCAATTCCCTTTACCGATTATCACGGGTATCGGGCACGAACGGGATGATACGGTCGTAGATTTGGTGGCGCATACCCGGATGAAGACACCGACCGCTGTCGCTGAGTTCCTTATTTCTCGAATGGATAGCGTAGGTGAGGAGTTGGAGAATTTGTGTCAAGACGTGAGTTTATTGGCTATGGATATTCTATCCCGCCAGAAAAACTATTTGCAATTGGTCGCTACCCGTTTCCCCTCTATCGTGACAAGCCGGATCGAGCGGAATCGTTCGGGACTGCAAACAATCGCGAGTGGTTTACCTGCGATGGCATCGGGCTTGTTATCACGCCGCCAGTCGGTGCTTGAGAATACGGAACTTCGCTTGCGAAACGGTATTACCTCTAAACTCTCCGAGGATGTGCGTTTTATCCAGCTTACGGAACAGTTTATCAAGATGGCTTCTCCTGATTATATCTTAAAGCGAGGCTATAGCTTAGCCTTGAAAGATGGCAAGATTATCAAACATGCCTCTGATTTGCGAGCCGGCGAAGAACTGACGACTCGCTTCATCGATGGTGAAATAAAAAGTATTATCAAACCATAGAGGGTGGTTTTATAACCGTCCGATAAATACATAATTAATATGGCGAAAAAAGAAGAAACATATAACGAGGCGATCGAGAAACTTCGTAAGATCGTGGCTGAGATCGAGAATGGAGACTTGGATGTCGATATCCTGTCCGAGAAGGTAAAAAGAAGCTACCCGTCTGATCAAGCTCTGCAAGGAGAAGCTATATAAAGTGGATGAGGAAGTTAAAAAAGTTTTGGAGGAATTGGATTGATGGATAAGTACGTCTTGATCGTTGCCGGGGGTAAAGGGCTTCGTATGGGTGGAGATCTGCCGAAGCAGTTTATTCCTATGCGGGGAAACCTCTTTTGATGCATACCTTAGAGGCTTTTCATCGTTGGGATGCTTCCGCACGTATAATCCTTGTGCTTCCGGAGGATCATCAGCCGTATTGGAATATGCTTTGCAAGGAAATCGGCTGCAAGGTCCCGCATGCGATCGTGAAAGGGGGAGATACTCGCTTCTTCTCGGTTAAGAATGGGTTGGATTGGCTTTTGGCGGAGAGGCGTCGGAAGGGGGAGGAGGATAGCGGTCTGAGTTTGGTCGCTGTGCACGATGGCGTTCGTCCTTTCGTCTCTCCGGAGGTTGTTGAGGCCTGCTTTGATAAAGCGGCTGTCACGGGAGCCGTTATCCCGGTTGTTCCGATGATTGATTCCCTGCGTGAGACAGATGAAAAAGGGAGCCATCCGGTGGACCGTTCCCGCTATATGGCTGTACAAACCCCGCAAGTCTTCCTTCTGGAATTATTGACAAAAGCCTATGAGCAACCTTATTCGTCTTTATTTACGGACGACGCTTCCGTGGTGGAGGCGATGGGGCATGCGATTGATACGGTTCCCGGTGATCGTGAGAATATCAAGATTACCACGCCCTTTGATTTGTTAATAGCGGAAGCGATGTTTGCCCGGTAAACCCTAAAAACTCATAGACGTTATGCTGGACCTTGATAAGCGATCGATTACGTACTTGCCGGGAGTAGGACCCAAGAAGGCGGATATCCTGCAAAAGGAAGCGGGGATATCGTCGTATGAGGACTTGCTCTTTTATTTTCCTTATAAATATATAGATCGCAGCCGGTTTTATAAAGTAGCTGAGATCAGCGGGAATATGCCTTATATCCAGTTGAAAGGCCAGATTCTCTATTTCGATACGCTAGGCGAGGGGCGGAGTAAACGGCTGGTCGGTAAGTTCTCGGATGGTACGGGCACGATCGATTTGGTCTGGTTCAAGGGCTTGAATTATGTGACGGATAAGTATCGTCCCAATACTGAGTATATAGTTTTCGGAAAGCCTACGGAGTTCGGGCATACCTATAACATACCGCATCCGGATATCGACTCAATGGAGCAAGCTGATCAAGTGGCGAATGGCTTGACTCCTTTCTATAATACCTCGGAGAAAATGAAGAAATCTTTCTTGAATTCCCGGGCGATCCAGAACCTGCAATATACGTTGTTAAGCTGGCTGAACTGGGAACTTCCGGAGACGCTTTCCCCCGACGTATTGAAACGGATCCATATGATGTCTATGACAGAGGCGATGCGGAATATCCATTTCCCGGAATCTGCCGCTAAGTTGCGTGATGCCCAGTTACGTTTGAAGTTTGACGAGCTTTTCTTCATACAATTAAATATATTACGTACCGCTAGCGTTCGGAAACTGAAGCTAAAAGGGATCATTTTCCCGACGGTCGGCCATTATTTCAATACGTTCTATAAAGAGTATCTTCCTTTTGAGTTGACGAACGCCCAGAAACGGGTAGTTCGTGAGATCCGGATCGATATGGGTAGCGGGCGGCAGATGAATCGCCTGCTGCAAGGTGATGTGGGGAGTGGCAAAACTTTGGTAGGCTTATTGTCTATGCTATTGGCGATAGATAATCATTGCCAAGCTTGTATGATGGCTCCTACCGAGATCTTGGCGACCCAGCATTATGCGACGATCATGGGATTCCTGAAAGATATGGACGTGAAGGTCGCTCTTTTGACTGGATCTACCAAGAAGAAGGAGCGGGATAAGATATTACCGGCTATTGCCAGCGGTGAGATCCAGATCGTGATCGGGACGCATGCGTTGATTGAGGAGACGGTGGTTTTCTCTTCGTTGGGATTAGCGATTATCGATGAGCAGCACCGTTTTGGTGTGGAGCAACGCTCACGCCTTTGGATGAAGAACGCTATTGTGCCGCATGTGCTGGTGATGACGGCTACCCCGATTCCCCGTACTTTGGCGATGACTTTGTATGGGGATCTGGATGTATCGGTGATCGATGAGTTACCTCCGGGACGTAAACCGATACAAACGCTTCATCGCTATGATAATAAAAAGGCGCAATTGTATGAGTTCCTTCGGAAAGAGATACAAAAGGGGCGTCAGGTTTATGTGGTATATCCGTTGATTGAAGGAAATGAGAAACTGGATTATAAAGACTTGGAGGCCGGTTTTGAGACGTTCAAGGAGGTTTTCCCTGAATATAAGGTATGTATGGTACATGGCCGTATGAAAGCGGCGGATAAGGATACCGAGATGCAGAAGTTTATCTCCGGCGAGGCGCAAATCTTGATGGCTACTACGGTTATAGAGGTTGGCGTGAACGTGCCGAACGCATCCGTCATGGTGATCGAGAGTGCTGAACGTTTCGGCCTCTCTCAACTTCATCAGCTTCGTGGCCGGGTAGGACGTGGTGCTGAACAATCCTATTGTATCTTGGTCTCATCCTATAAACTAAGTAATGATACTCGTAAGCGATTGGAGATTATGGTGAACAGTACGAATGGCTTTGAGATCGCTGAGGCGGATCTCCGTCTCCGGGGACATGGAGATTTGGAAGGTACCCGACAAAGTGGCGAGGGGATAGACCTTAAAATAGCGGACTTGGCGGCCGATGGACAAATACTTCAGTATGCGCGGGATATCGCTCAAGGAGTTCTTGACGAAGACCCCGAATTATTGTCCGAACAGCACCGGATATTGAGCGAAAGGCTCAAAACTCTGTTCACAAGGAAGATAAATTGGGGAATGATTAGCTAATATGTTGTGAAACATATTGTTCTGTAAGTCTTTGATATTTAGTTTGTTTATTCGCTTGTTTTGCTTTTATTCAAAGTCATTGCAGAAATTTTTCGTTAATCAATTTTGTCGGCTTATTCAAATTTCCGAACTTTGACAAGTTGACAATCAGGCAGAGATGTCGGGTATTGCCGTTTTATCCTGAATTATGAGAATGAAAGTTATCAAAAAATGAGTATAAGGACATTTCTATTCATTTGTTGTGCCGCTGTGATGGTATCGACTGCTAATGCGGAGCACCCGGTGAAACCGGACCCTCCGGAGACTCCCAATCATCCAACCCACAACCTTATGGACAAGCGTGTATCTGAGTTAATGGCTGACCGTGTTGGCTTTAAGAAAGATATGGCTTTGAAGGAGCTTGCGGAGATTAATGAGAAAAAGCGGAGTTGGAGGCGAGAGAGAACTTGATGTTCCCTGCCGATGAATTATATGGCGAATGGACAAATGAATGGGTGAATCCTTTCCGGGGTAAAAAGGTAGATATGCCGGATTCTTGCGTGATTGATTGTTCTACTTTTGTCTTGCCTATGGACTCTATGACAAGGGGCACTTCAAAGTATGGTCCTCGCCGTAGACGGATGCATAAGGGGATAGACTTGAAAGTGCAAATTGGAGATACAATCCGTGCGGCTTTCGATGGTAAGGTACGTATTAAGAATTTCGAGCGCAGAGGATATGGCTATTATCTTGTGATTCGCCATCCGAATGGTTTAGAGACTGTATATGGTCATTTATCTAAATTCTTAGTAGGTGTGAACGATATCGTACGGGCTGGAGATCCGATCGCTTTAGGGGGAAATACAGGACGCTCTACGGGATCTCATTTGCATTTTGAGACTCGTTTTCTTGGACAGGCTATTAACCCGGCTGATATTATTGACTTCGAGAACTCAATACCTCATCAGGATCAATATGTGTTTCGTAACGTCAAGATTAACGGACGTAAGAGCAATATCTATACATCTTCCAATAGTCAGATGGTGTACCATCGTGTAAAATCCGGTGATACCTTAGGTAAAATCGCACGTATATATGGTACGACAGTGAATGAGCTTTGTCGTTTAAATGGATTGAAATCTACTTCTATGTTACGTATCGGCCAGTCCATTCGTTGTAGTGCCGGTGTGGAAACCGCGGCTAAAGCGACTCCAAAAGCTCAAACTCAAAAGAAATCGACTGCTTCCGCATCTTCTAAGAAAATCACGGTACAGGCAAGTTCTTCCGCTACCGCTTCTTTAGGAGAAGACACGAATACAATGAATGATGTGGAGGCTACTTCGGTTTATCATCGTATTAAATCCGGTGATACGCTTGGCGCTATCGCTAAAAGATACGGTACTTCTGTTAGTAAACTCTGCGAATTGAACGGTATCACAAAGACTACCGTGTTGCGTTTAGGACGCTCATTACGCTGTTCATAACGATATATAAGATGTAAGGAAACGAAAAGGAGCCGCTTATAAAGTGGCTCCTTTTTGTTGTAACCTCTTTTCATTTATCTTATTAGCTTTTGTTGTCTTGAATTTTCGAGAACATCTACGTCTTTTTTCCTATATTCGCGGGTATAATCTAGGATAGTATGCCAAATACAAAGGAACAATTCGAGCAAGTGATCTCCCAATGCCGGGAGTTGTTCGAGAAGAAGTTGAAAGATTACGGGCCGTCGTGGAGGATCATGCGCCCCCAGTCGGTTACCGACCAGATATTTATCAAGGCGAACCGTATCCGTAGCTTGGAGATCAAGGGGACGAGCATGGTGGACGAGGGAATCCGTCCGGAGTTTATCGCTATCGTTAATTATGGTGTGATCGGCTTGGTCCAATTGGCGTTGGGATTTGCGGATACGACCGATATCACGATAGAGAAAGCCTTGGAATTATACGATAAATACATTGCGGAGACGAAGGAACTGATGTACGCCAAGAATCATGATTATGATGAGGCGTGGCGCAGCATGCGTATCAGCTCGTATACGGATCTTATTTTGATGAAGATTTATCGGACTAAGCAAATCGAGAGTCATGGAGGCAAGACGCTCGTTTCTGAGGGAGTGGACGCCAACTACATGGATATGATTAATTATGCCCTCTTCGGTTTGATCAAGCTGGAGTTTGGTGAGGAGTGAGCTACATGGAATATAAGGAAACCGTAAAGAAAGTGATCGCAGAGGTCTGCCGCCTGTTACTGGGAGTAGTCTTTATCTTCTCCGGGACGGTGAAGGCTGTCGATCCCATGGGAGGAGCCATTAAGATTGGCGACTATCTGACTTCCTTTGGGCTGGATAAGCTGCAACCTTTTACGGTATTGATCTCCTTCAACTTGTCCGCTCTGGAATTCATGCTGGGTGTCTGTATGCTATTAGGGGTGTACCGGCGGTATACGACCTTCTTGACCTTGCTGATGATGTCTTTCATGACGCCGCTGACGCTGTATCTGGCGATCTTCAATCCCGTATCGGATTGCGGTTGCTTCGGGGATGCCTTGGTGATCAGTAATTGGCAGACCTTCTATAAGAATGTCGTACTTTTGGCCGCCGCTATTTACGTGTTCATCCATAATCAGCGGCTTTTACAAGGCTATACCTACCATGTCTACTGGTTCGTGGCTTTGTGGTCATATGTCTTCGCTATCGGTTTCGCTTACCGGAATTATAATCATTTGCCGATCTTGGATTTCCGTCCCTATAAGTTGGGTGCGAATATCCCTGCCTTGATGTCGATACCGGAAGGTGCGCCCGAGGATGAATATGCGTATTCTTTTATTTACGAGAGGGATGGCGTACAGAAAGAATTTTCTTTGGAGAACGCCCCGGCCGATGATAGCACGTGGACTTTCGTGGATTCAAAGACCAAGCTGATCAAACAAGGATACGTTCCCCCCGTTACCACATTTCATATTTATAATGAGAATGACGCAGACGTGGCTGATGAGTTGCTGAACGACCCGAAAGGTCTCTTTCTTTTGATCGCCCCCCGTCTGGAGAATGCGGATGATGAGCGTATTGTCGAGATCAACAATGTATACGATTACGCCTTGGAGAACGGTTTGGGCTTTTATTGCGTGACGGGTTCTTCCGCCGAGGCTATCGCTACATGGAGTGATAATACCGGTGCCGAGTATCCGTTTCTTATGGCCGATGATGTCCTTTTGAAAACCATCATCCGCTCTAATCCGGGATTGGTCTTGCTGAAGGAAGGTACGATCTTGATGAAGTGGCATTACAACGATATCCCACAGGAAGAAGACCTGAAAACGATCGTAAACGGCTATCTGGAAGGAAATACCGACTGGAAAGCGAAAGAAGATGCCCGGCTAATAACCAACCTATTAAGTTTTACCGTACCTTTGTTGCTGGTTTGGGGATACGATGCCTTGCGCAATCGCCGTCGCCGGAAAGGAAAAAGAATCTGAATAGAGATTTATTTGTATTACATATTTAAATAATTAAGTTATGAGAAAGAATATTGTTGCAGGAAACTGGAAAATGAACACTACTCTTGCTGAAGGTCTTGCTTTGGCTAAAGGTTTGGACGAGGCTTTGAAGGGTAAGACTCCGAATTGCGATGTGATCATCGGTACTCCGTTCACTCACTTGGCAAGCGTTGCTGCCGCTATCGATACAAACAAGATCGGTGTTGCCGCTGAGAACTGCGCTGACAAGGAAAAAAGGTGCTTATACAGGTGAGGTTTCTGCCGCTATGGTAGCTTCTACTGGTGCGAAATATGTGATCTTAGGCCACTCTGAGAGACGTGCTTATTATCATGAGACTCCGGAAATCTTGAAGACGAAGGTTGAGTTGGCTTTGGCTAACGGTTTGACTCCGATCTTCTGCATCGGTGAGGTTTTGGAAGAGAGAGAAGCTGGCAAGCACTTCGAGGTAGTAGACGCTCAGATCGCTGGTTCTTTGTTCGATCTTTCCGCTGAGGATTTCGGCAAGATCGTCTTGGCTTACGAGCCGGTATGGGCTATCGGAACAGGTAAGACTGCTACAGCTGAACAGGCCGAAGAAATCCACGCTCACATCCGTGCTACTTTGGCCGCTAAATATGGCAATGAGGTAGCTGATAACTGCACGATCCTTTACGGTGGTAGCTGCAACGCCGGTAACGCTAAGGAATTGTTCGCTAAACCGAACGTAGACGGTGGTTTGATCGGTGGCGCTTCTTTGGCCGTTGACAAATTCATGCCGATCATCGAGGCATTTTAATTAATTCATAATAAGAAGGCATCTTTTCCCTCTTCAGAGGGGAAAGATACCCTTTTAATAGTATATCGATGAAAAGAATTCCTTGTATCTTATTGCTATTTGCCTTTTTGATGGCCGGTACTTCATCTTTATTCGCTCAGACGGCGTTGGAAGGTGAGCGTTCGACCATATTCGACGCATTGCGGAGATCCGGTTTGGGAAAAAGGCGAGGTCGTTATCAATCAATCCGCCGCTATTGGCGAGATGGTGGGCGAGCGTATGCGTGGAGCGAACGTGGAGACGACCGATAGCCTTACCTTCTTGAAGGTACAAGGGTATCGTACGCAGGTATTTTCCGGTAACAACCAACGGGTCTCGAAAGACGAGGCTTTTCGTAAGGAGAAGGAGATCAAGGAGCTTTTTCCCGAGGTCCCGACCTATGTCACTTACAACGCCCCGTTCTGGAAATTGCGTGTAGGTGATTTCCGTTCACATGAAGAGGCTTATCATATGATGCGCCTGTTGATGGGCGCTTTCCCCGAAATACGGGAAGGAAATGTATATCGTACGAGAAGAGATAAAAATTCCCCTAAATTAAAGAGAATGTCAGAAGTAAACGAAGAGACGCTACGTGCCCGGGAAGCTTTGGCCGGCCATTATAAGGAAGTATTGGGTTTGCTGGGTGAGGACGTGGAGCGTGAGGGTCTGCTTAAAACGCCGGAACGTGTAGCGAAAGCGATGCAGTTTTTAACCAAGGGATACCATGAGGATCCGGAGGCGGTACTCCGTTCCGCCATGTTTCAGGAAGAGGATTACAAACAGATGGTTATCGTGAAAGATATCGATTTCTTCTCTCTTTGCGAACATCATATGTTGCCTTTCTTCGGCAAGGCCCACGTGGCTTATATCCCCAAGAAATATATTACGGGCTTAAGCAAGATCCCTAGGGTAGTGGATATCTTCGCCCGCCGCCTCCAGATACAGGAGCGTATGACGATGCAGATCAAGGATTGTATCCAGAGGACCTTGGACCCGTTGCGCGTGATGGTCGTGATCGAGGCGCAACATATGTGTATGCAGATGCGTGGCGTGGAGAAACAAAATTCCTTGACGACTACCTCTGATTTCACCGGCTGTTTTCCAACAAGCTAAGACGCGCGAGGAGTTTATGAATCTGATCAAGCATAACCGCTGATGACTTAATACAAGTCGGCATGCGTACCAGTATCGGTCATGATCAAGACCAGTTCGGTATCGTTTTGTTGCCATATTAAGAGCCAGTCGCTTTTAATATGGCATTCCCATAGGCCCTCAAATTTACCGCTTAGTTTATGGGGGCGATATTGGTTGGGGAGCGTACCGGTTTCTTGAAGAATATCGATAACCCTTTGAAGTAGATGAAGTTCTAATCCCCTTTTCTTACACGTTTTAAGATCTTTCTTAAAATTCGTGGTGTATTCCAATCGGTACATGGGTCAACCAAGGATTTGTTGAAACATATCTTCTGCGTTTTTCGCTTTGTGTGTTCTTCCGGCCTTGATATCCTCCAGTCCCTTCTCTATACCGGACTTCTTCCTGCCGATATTCCAACCGAATTTCTTGGCCAGTTCTTTGAGCAAGGCCATGTCTACCTCCGGTAAGGTAATTTCTACTTTCTTGACTGTCACTTCCATATCTTGGGTTGTTTATAGATTGTATGTGACAAAAATACGTTTTTTTATTGAATTGATAATCATCTTTGAGAGATTTCGAGAAAGACGATCGAAGGATATGACAATTTGTTAGGATTGACAATTTGTAATCGGAAGTCCCGGAGAATCGATTTTTCCGGGCTAAGGTACGTCTTGTGCTTGAATTTGAAAAAATAAATCAGCAATCGGTTCATTGATAGAGCAATGCTGAAAAATGGCCTTTTGTTCTAGCGAAAATAATTCATCGTAATTCATATCCGATGGAGCAAAAGGAGGGAAAAACGGTGTTACGATAGGGCTATAAGGAGGTAAGAATGCCCATTCACGACTACTTACAACCCTATATGCGACTGCTTATAATGCCCAATGGCACTACTGGCGTTGCTTAACGCGACCGTATGTGTAGGCTTTTGTCGCCTAATGTGTATCGAAAACGGTCTTTTTCATTGGAAAAGCACTGTTTATTGTTATCTCCCCTCCTTTATCTTGTGATTCCTGTGGAAATGAGATGTTATGGAAAAGCTCTAATACTACTCAAAAAGACAGAAAAGCCTCTTCGTGGATGACTTTATGGAAATGAGAATTTTGCTTGATCAACAGCTGGAAAAAGCGTTTAGAAGTGAATAACTAATCACTTCTAAAGCCGTTAGTTATTCACTGGGTATACTCGTTAGTTATTCACTCGACAAGCCGCAAGTTATTCACTTCAGAAGGCAAAAGTAGGAGATTTTACCTTTCATCCCCGGATACTTCCGTTGGTCACAATAATTTGATTGGATATTCCTGCTGATGTAATTTTGATATAAAAACGACATGAGCAGGAATCTTTTTATAATAGTTCTATTGATAATTACCCCTTTTTGTGGTTGGGGACAGGTCGATACGATAGCGGACCAGAAGTTACAGGAGGTGGTGATAATGGCTAAGCTCCCTACGGTAGAGATGAAACCGGGGAAGATGACTTATAGGCTGGATGCCTCTATCACCCAAAGCCAAGGGAATGTCTACGACGTGTTGACCAGTTTGCCGGGAATCGATACAAAACGATGGCACTATTTTCTTGAATGGTCAAAACGGAGCGAATATCTTGATGGATGGTAAGCCGACCTATTTATTGGGGCAAGATCTTGTCAACCTCTTAAAATCGACTCCTGCCTCCATTACAGATAAAATCGATTTGATTACGCAGCCATCGGCACGTTACGACGCTAGTGGAAACTCCGGTATTATCGATATACGTACGAAGAAGATATTGCGAAGGGGAATGAACCTTTCGGTAAATGGTAGTTATGACCAAGGTAAATATGGGGAAGGTTTCGCTTCTACTACCTTGAATCTGCGGACGAATAAGTTCAACTTCTATCTCTCTTATTCCTATTCCCGGAAGAATGATTACGATGATTTGTATGTGGAGAGAAGCTATCTGGAAGGTTGGCGGCCGGAAGGGGAGACCGGGCAGATGACGCAATCTTCCTATCGAACTTGGAAGAATAAGTCAAACTATTATCGTTTCGGGATCGATTATCAAATGTCGGAAAAGACTACGATAGGGCTTTCCACGGATGGAAATCTGGCGGGTAGCAAGGTTGAGGGAGACATGAACTCATCCATTCCTAAGCGATCTCCGCAAACCGGAGGTTTGCTTCGTACCTGAACGACCAGAATCGTTCGCGGGATAATTTTACGGCTGTTTTAAGTTTAACACATACCTTTAACTCCGATGGCGGGGTCTTGGATGCCTCTATGGACTACTTGCGTTATCGATACGAGGAAGATCAATATTTGAATAGCCAAGATACCTTGTTTGGGGATATGGGTGGAGGAATCCATTTATACTCCGGACAAGCGAATCTGGTGTGGCCTTTCTCGAAATCCTTCACGTTCCATGCGGGCGCCAAGACCTCTTTCGTCTCTATCGATAATAACGCTGATTATAATCGGCTACAAGGCGACTCTTGGCAGTCGGACCATGACTTGAGTTGTGATTTTCAGTATGACGAGAATATAAACGCAGGCTATATACAGCTTGACGCCAAATTCTCTTCGGTAAGTCTGGAGGCAGGTCTTCGTCTGGAGAATACCCGTATAGAGGGCGAACAGTCGGGTAACGCTTATCAAAGAGACTCCTCCTTTACCAATCATTATACACATTTATTCCCTACGCTTTCTGTTCAGTATGCCTTGAGGAATGGGAATAGTCTGTCGCTTACTTATGGCAAACGGATTGTCCGTCCGAATTACCGGGACCTGAATCCGTTTGTATATATCCACGATGAGTATACGTATGATAAAGGTAACACCTTATTACGCCCGGAATTATCCGATAATCTGGAACTGGCCTATATACATGGCGATTTATTCCGGGTGGGGCTTGCTTTCAATTATACGAAGGATGTAATTATCAAGAGCTATTTGGATCAAGGGAACTATGTTGTTTATGTCTCACCGGAAAATCTCTCTTCCCGCGTCAGCGTAGGTCCTCGGCTCAGTACCTCCCAGTTACCGCTAACCTCATTTTGGAACGTGAACGTCAGCGCATCCTGGATCTATAACCGGTATCGTTTGCCGGAGAATTATCAAGTAAAGGTGAATGAGAGATGGACACCGAATATCGGGATCTCGAATCAGTTTAACTTTGCCCGGACTTGGAGCGCTGAACTTATCGGTTTCTATAATGGGAAAATGGCGGCGGGACAAGCTACGATCTATCCGTTATGGCAAATAAATGTCGGTATCCAGAAGAAGATATGGAAAGGCCGGGGAACGATCCAGTTATTCGCACGGGATATTTTCCATTCGAATGTATCGAGAATGAGTGTGATGACTCCTACCCAACATGCCTTTATAAAAGAACGGATGAACCGGACGGTAGTCGGTATCTCTTTGACCTATCGTATAAATCGTGGTTTGGAGGTGAAAGAATCTCACCGGAAGCATAGCGTAGATGAAAGTAAAAGAATAAATTTGTGAAACCTCTAGACAAATGGTTTATGAAAAAAGATATATAAGTGGGTATATGCCATGATTTTTGCGGTCTTTGTATTCTTGTATCCGCTGGGTAACGGATTATACGAAAGAAGGACACTATTGGACACAGTCCTTGGGGAATAGTATCTTAGAAATCGTGATCCTTGCTTTTGTCTCTTATTTGTTTTTTATTTATTTCAGATGGCAGATCGAGAAGAGCCGAAGAGCGAAAGAACCGAATAGATGGAAATTTGTTTGGAGATCGTATGGAATGCCTTTCTTATTGATTATCTTATTGATTATATTGGGTGTGAATGCTACGTTGGCAATAACCCGTATATTTACCGGTGATGCTTTCCATATGGACGATATAATAATCGCGAACGTGATAGGGTGTTTGTTTGCGTTTATGGTCTATAATGTTCAGCGAGCTCAAGTATTGGATAAAGATTACGCCGAGCAGCGTATCCAACTGGAAAAGATCAAGAATGATCAATTACAGACGGAATTGAAGTTCTTGAAATCCCAATATCATCCTCACTTCTTGTTTAATGCGCTCAATACCGTTATTTCCAGATTGATGAAAGTAACAAGGCGCCTCGTCGCACGTTAGAGATGATATCCGAACTCTTGCGTTACCAACTGTATGGCGGTAATCAGAAGGTCAGTATCCTACAAGAAATTGATTATTTGAAAACTTATATAGCTTTGCGTAAGCTTCGTATGAGTGAACGCCTGCGGTTGCGTGTAGAGTTTCCGCCCGAATTGAATGAACTGAATATTTATCCGTTACTCTTCCTCCCGTTGGTAGAGAACGCTTTTAAATACGTAGGTGGCGATTATCAATTGGATATTATCATGAAATGGGAAAATAACCGGATCAGTTTGTTTATACGAAACTCCATCCCCGAGCTTTCAGCGGAGGACGAAGCGTTGCGTAAATCGGTGGATGAACGGCAACGTAAAGGCATCGGTCTGGTAAATTTACGCCGCCGATTATCTTTGTTGTATCCCAATAAGCACCGTTTGGAAACCCGGAAAGAAGAGACTGAGTTCGTAGCGGAATTAATGATTGAAATAGAAGATATATGACAATAACCTGCGTGATAACAGATGATGAGCCGATGGCCCGTAAAGGATTGCAATCGTATGTGGAGCGAGTGGATTTTCTCTCCTTGACCGGTGTATGTGAGGACGCTATCCAATTAAATACCCTGTTGAAAACTCAGCAGCCGGATTTACTTTTGTTAGATATCGAGATGCCTTATCTTTCCGGTTTGGATTTATTGGCGACCTTAAACCAGCCTCCCAAAGTGATCGTTACTTCCGCTTATGAGCAATATGCCTTGAAAGGGTATGAGCTGGATGTCGTGGATTATTTGCTGAAGCCTATTTCCTTTGAGCGTTTCTTAAAAGGCGTGAATAAGGTGCACGACCTGTTGGCTCGGGAGAATACGCCGGATGCGGATGCCTCGTTCTTCGTGAAAAGCGAGAAGCAAATGCGTAAGATCTACCTAAGAGATATCTTATTTGTAGAGGCGTTGGAAAATTATGTTAGTATCTATACTACTTCCGGTAGAGTATTGACCCATTCAACCTTGAAGCGGATCGGGGAATCCCTACCCGATGATCAATTTCTCCAAACGCATAAATCGTATATAATTAATGCGGATCGTGTCGATTTGGTAGAAGGGAATAGATTACGTATCGAATCCTATCAAATCCCGATCGCCCGTAATCTCAGAGATGTTGTATTTAAGCGTATCCTTAAGAATACGTTGTAATTATATGACTGTAGCTAGGTCATAGAGATGCGGCACATGCCGCGTCTCTACAACTGGGTATTTTGTTATTTGAATAACATTGGGGCGAATTTTGTGAGGTAGATGCGCCAGTTTTTCCAGATATGGCCGCCGTCGCTCTCGTAGTATTCGTATTTGTAGCCGTTATCGTCTAGTTTCTTGCGATAGTCTACGTTGTTTTTGTATAAGAAGTCGGTTTTACCGATAGCGATCCAGTATAATTTCGGATGCTTGCCGAATTGTACTTTCAGCTTCTCATCCATATTCTGGTAGATGGGAGATTCGGAGCCTTCACGGGGAGGATAGCGGCAGAGAATAATCCCACGTAATCGAACATATCAGGATATTGCTTAGATATATGCAAAGAATGGAAACCGCCCATGGAAAGTCCGGCTATCGCACGGCTGGATTTCTTTTTTTCCACACGGTAATTGCTCTCGATAAACTTAATGACATCCGGGAAGCTGCTTTCCATGCTACCCTCCATGGTTTTAGGTAGTTGCATATTCGGCTTAACTAAACCTAGGCTGGATTCTCCCGGAGCGGCCTCTTGATCCGCGTTTCCGTTTGTCATAACCACGATCATCGGTTTAGCCTTGCCTTGGGCGATTAGGTTATCCATGATCTGGGCCGTACGTCCTAAGGCGATCCAAGCTTCCTCGTCGCCACCCATGCCATGTAAGAGGTAGAATACCGGATATTTTTTGCCGCTTGTCTCATAGCCAGCCGGCGTATAAACGGTAATACGGCGGGTCTTTCCCAATGTCGGGCTCTCATACCAACGGCGAGCGACCGTTCCGTGAGGAACATCATTAACGCTGTATAAATCGCCCTGTCCACCCTTGATGATAAAGATATTCGTAACGGATGCCACGTCACGGTTCAGATAGACATTATTAGGATCTGTAGTCTTTAATCCATCGACAATAAAGGAATAGCTATATAATTCGGAGGGAAGAGGTTCCGGTGTGGTATATTCCCAAACGCCTTCTTTACCTTCCTTTAAATCAACGGTACCGGGTATATCCACTAAACCGAACTGAGTCTCCATCTTCTGTGTGGGAAGGAAATCTCCTGTTACCTGCACCTTGATCGCTTTGGGAGCCATGAACCGGAAGGTTACGGTGTTATCCGGATGAATCTCCGGAGAGATGATGTTCTGACTACCCCAAAGGGCTTGTTGGGCGAACGTGATCACGCTGATCAGCATGAATACGGCCAAGAATGATAATCTTTTCATAATGATAAATTTATTAATGGTATTACTAAGGTCTAAAGATTTTTACAAATGTAATGAATAATCTGTTACATGAGCAATAAATAGGCTCGATAATGTGTGTCTTTCGTGACGGGGCATAATGAGAGGTAGCCTTCTTGAATTCTTCCATTCGCAAGGCGAAGTGGATAAGTCTCAGACATGAGGCGGTGTTTCTCGAGAGCTTCTCCGGCTTCCTTCTCGTAAGAAACCCGGTAATCGCCAACAGCCCTAGGCGCTACATAATGCTGGAATAGACGTAAAGCGACCATTCCCATCGTGTATCGCATATTGATCTCAATGCAGGGATGAATAGCGAAAGATCCGTCCTTTTGTCTATAGACCAGCATGTCCACACCTATACAGCCTGCGTAAGTAGATCCGTACACTTCTTGTAATACAGTGCGTACCGCCTCTTGGATGCGGGAATAGGTCTCTTCGCCCGTGAATCGGGTGATGCGGGAGAGCATGGTGGATTGTTCCTCTAGGATGTTGCCTGTATAGGAGCCTCGCTCCTCGGTATTGAAAACGGATAATCCCTCGTAACGGACAGTACCTTGCCCGTCGGAATAAAATTCCATGGCGAAATCCTGTACTTTGTCTAATCCGCTTTCGATACTGATCATTCCTTGTTTGTTGAATGCGCCCTCTATCCAGTTTTTCGTTTTTGTATCCGGTTTTCGTTTCTCTACCCATAGCAATCCCCGTCCGGAAGAGGAATAGGGTGTTTTTAATACGAAGGGAGCGTTGCATAAGATCATGTATCTCTCCACCTCCCGGATTTTCGTGCAGAAACGAGGCGCTACCGGAATAGGGAGATCGGGTAGGAGGGCCTGTATCTTTTCCAGACATTCCGCCGCCGTTTGCCTACCGGTAAGGCGAAAATAATCCTCTTTCCAAGTCGGGACGGATAGCCGGACTTTTGCCTTGTCCCTCAACTGCTCGAATAAATGAAGACTATGCGGGGAAAGTCCCCACGGGGCTGCGTCCATAGGAGAGAGGTAGGGAGCGTTTTTCATCAGCATCGCTTTTGTTACAGGTATAGGAGCCGGGTGTAGGTCTTTGGGCAAATGGGCGAAAAACGGAGGGGTTGCCTTACTATCTTCCAGATAGACAAAATCATCCTCTTCCGCATACCAAACCGGCAGCAGCGCCAAGTCTTTTTGCATTTTACGGACATTTGTCGGTGCCGTGTAGTTCTGTGTCCCTAAAAGTACGGCCGTCTCGTGGCCGGGATTGAAATAATGTATCCGTGACATAAAAGCGTAAAAACAACAAAGCCGTCTTTTTAAAGGACGGCTTTGCTCGGGTTTATGAGATTGTTATTCCAGATTCTCGTCGATGGCATCGATCTTCTTGACTGTTAAAGCCATATCCTCTTTCAGTTTTTCGATCTTGCGTTCCATTTCTTTCAGTAAACCGCCGCCGCCCTTGGAGGAAATGCTTAGGAAGCCGATGTTGTTCTCGTAAGTCTGAAGCTCGTTCTTCATGCGCTCGTACATACGCATCAACTTATCACGCTCGCTGAACAAACGGCCTTTACCTCTTTCGCCGCTGGTCATCTCGTTTAGGTTGTTGCGGAACGACTGCATCTTGCGATCGTTCTGGTCTACCTTCAAGCGATCGAATTGTTGGTCAACCGCCTCGTGATATTCCTTGTAGATCTTATCTTTCTCCTTGAACGGTACAAAACCGATCGTGTTCCATTCCGCCATATAAGACTTCAAGGTCGTGATAGCCTCATCATGTCCAAGGCTCTCGTCCATGCCCTTAATCTTAGCGATCAACTCTTTCTTAGCGGCCAAGTTGGTCTGCTCTATGCTCTTTTGGGAAACAACGTTCTTATTCTTTTGCTCGAAGAAATAATCACAAGCCGAGATAAAACGTTTCCAGACAGCGTCGGAATGCTTACGGGCTACCGGTCCGATCGTCTTCCATTCTTTCTGCAAAGCGATCATCTTATCCGTCGTATCCTTCCAGTCCGTACTATCCTTCAAAGCCTCGGCTTTCTCACATAACGCACGTTTAGCGTCGAGGTTTTTCTCCATATCGCTCTTGATCGCCTTGTAGAACTCGCTTTTCTTCTCGAAGTAGATATCGCAAGCGGCACGGAAACGTTCGAATATCTTTACGTTATATTTTTTCGGAGCGAAACCAATCGTCTTCCATTTCTCTTGCAAGCCGATTACCTCCTTATTCTTTTCTTCCCAATCCTTAAACGATTTCAACGCGCTGAAATCAATCGCCTCGATTTGTTCGCAAATCACGGTCTTCGCATCCAGATTCTCCTGCTCTTTCGCTTTCAGTTTCTCGAAGTGCTCTTGGTGACGCTTATTGATCACGGTTGAGGCAGCTTTGAAGCGAGCCCATAAATCCTCACGCAACTCTTTCGCCACCGGCCCGATCTCACGCCATTGCTGGTGTAGTTTCTGAAGCTGGTGGAAAGCGGAGATAACATCCGGCTCGTTACCTAGTTTCTCTACGGTTTCGCACAAGGCAGTTTTCAGTTCCAGATTCTTCTTGAAGTCATAATCGCGGAACTGGTTGTTGATCTTGATTATATCGTAGAATCTTTCGCTGTAAGTCTGATAGTTTTTCCAAAGCTCGTTCACGTGCTCTTGGGGAACGGCCTTCACCTCTTTCCATCTTTGTTGGATGTCCTTGAAAGAGTTGTATAATTTATTGAAATCATCTTGGCTTTCGCAAAGCTCTTTCAACTGGTCGATCAACTGCAATTTCAAAGCGTAGTTAGCGGCCTTTACACGCTCTTCCTCGGCGAGGATAGCGGCTCTTTTCTCTTTATAAGAAGTGAGCAAATCCTTGATCTTGTTCTCGGTTTCGTCAGCGGGAGCTGTAAAATCCTTTTCTTCGCCACCATCAGCGATGAATTCCTTCTTGAGCTCTTCCACCTCGTTACGACGGATCTTGTAGTAAGCCTGTTTCAAAGCCTCTACTTCTCCACGGGAAGTCTCTACGGAAGTCTCAACAAGTTCGGTTAACTTAGCGAGAATTTCTTCTTTGGTTAATTTACCTGCGGCAATAGCAGCGTCCGCCTCCGCTGTATCGTTGGCTTCAACGTCTGCGGTAGCATCGATTTCCGGCGTCTCAACCGGTTTTTTAGTTTCTTCCAATTTCCCGGCTTCTTCCGGCAAATTAGTCTCAAGAGTGTCCTTCATATACAATCGCTTTTAAGAAAAGGATAAATACATTCCTATATCAAGTCACAAATTAAACTAAATATTTTTGGATTACAGCATTTCGGGGAAATTATTTATCTAAAAAGTCATTTTGGATACTAATAGATGTTAAGGTTGGCCTATTTCTCTTGATTCCGGTTGTAGAGACGGGGCATGCCCCGTCTCTACACCGTCTACTTATACTATTTAATCTTATTTATCCCAAGAAGGAAATCAATACGCCGGCAGCTACCGCCGAGCCGATCACTCCCGATATATTACTAGCCATGCAATATTGCAAGACATGGTTCTTCGGATCATATTGCAACGCGATCTCATTCGCCACACGAGAGGCCATTGGCACGGCGCTTAAACCCGTGGCTCCGATAAGCGGATTGATTTTCTTCTTAGTGAACAAATTGAAAATCTTAACGAAGAAGATACCTCCGGCGATAGACAAGGCGAATGCCAAGAAACCGCCGATTACGATACCGATTGTTGTTAGGTTCAAGAACGCTTCCGTGGTCATGGTTGCCCCGACGGATAATCCGAGGAAGATCGTGGCTGCGTTCATGATACTGTTGGAAGCGGCATCGAACAGACGGAACGTATTGGTTCCGATCTCTTTTACAAGATTACCGAACATCAACATACCGATCAAAGGAACGGAGCTGGGAACAAACAGGGCGACTACGGTAGTTACCACGATCGGGAAGATAATCTTCAATACACGCAAATTCTTGATCTCCATGTTAGAAGGGTATTTCTTCTCTTGTTCCTTCATGTTGATCTGTAATTCTTTCTTAGAACACAGTAGCTTAACGACCAACGGGATGATAACCGGTACCAAAGCCATGTAAGAATAAGCGGCGATAGCGATCGGGCCTAGCAAATGCGGAGCCAATTTAATGGTCGTGAAGATAGCCGTCGGGCCATCGGCGCCACCGATAATACCTAAAGACGCTGCCTCTTTTGGTGTGAATCCCATCAAGATCGCTACCAAAAGCACCGTGAAGATTCCCAATTGAGCCGCGGCGCCGAAAATGGATAGGCGAAGGTTACGGAGCATCGGACCGAAGTCGGTCAACGCACCGACACCCATGAAGATAATCGGCGGCAAGAAGCCCGTCTTGATCAACATATAATAGATGAAGTTCATCAAGCCAAGCTCGTGTGCGATATCATGCAGCGGCATTTCCCAGATGTTTCTCATCACGCCGTGTACATTAACCAACCCATTCTCATCCGCTTGAATCACTCCCATATCGCCTCCGGGGAAATTGGCGAGCAATACGCCGAACGCGATAGGCACGAGCAATAGCGGCTCGTATTGTTTCTTGATACCGAGGTAGAGCAATACGAACGCTATGGCATACATGATCAAGAACTGCGGTTCAGCAATGATATTGCTGAACGCAGTCATCTCATATAAGTTTTGAAATATCTCGTTCATTATTGAATCGTCATTAATACATCATCCTCAGATACGGCATCACCGGAAGACAGGCAGATCGCCGTGATCGTTCCCCCGAACTCTGCACGTACGGCATTGTATGTTTTCATGGCTTCCACGTAGCAAAGGACATCTCCTTCTTTCACTACGTCGCCCACCTTCACCGGAGTATCGGAAGCATTCTTTACTAGGAAGAATTTACCTTCCAGCGGAGAAAGCACCTCTTTTCCAGTGCCTGCGGGAGCGTTTGTTGTCTCCGGGGCTGTCGGGGCGGGAGCCGCTGTTGGTTTAACTTCCGGAGTCGCGCTGTTGGTATCACCAAAAGCGACGGTCACACGGTAAGCTTGCCCGTTTACATCTACGGTCATGACTTGCGGAGTAGTCGGCATTGTTAATGTAGCGGCAGGTGCCGGAGCCGGTGCGGCTGGAGTGGCGGGTACCGTCGGTTTACCGGCGTTCGCTTTCTCTGCCTTACGTTTTGCCACGTCTGCCTTAAACTCGACCTTGGCCTTTCCGGAGCGATATGCCTCGTATTGAGCGGGGTGCATGGCGTATTCGAAGAGTTCTTCCTCATCCTCGCCAACTTCCCATTGCTTCTCGTTCATCAACTTTCGATACTTATCCAATGCGTCCGGATAATTGTCTTGAGGATTGCCCTCGAAGAACTGGCGGCCTTCGGCCTTCGCCTTCTCGACGATCTCGGGAGCCAACGGGCCCGGAAGACGTCCGGCCTTTCCGAGGATCATATCCCAAATATCGTCGGCGATCATGCTCCAGCGGGCTTTCCCCTTCTCCATCTGCATGACGTTCATCAAAGCTAGGTTCTTCACGTATTGGCTGAATGGAGTTACCAATGGAGGATAACCGACACGTGGCCATACGTAAGCTACCTCGTCGAACAACTTGATCAATAACTGGTCTTGAGACATCAGCGGTTTGTTGTTCTTTATATTGCTCTTGTTGATCGTCTCTAGGTTCTTCTCAAGGTCTGCCATCAAGCTACCCATCATACCGCCCGGAAGTCCCGGTCCGATTAGCAAGGAATTCATCAACCGGTTCTTCGGGCTGATATACAATCCCAAGAAATCATCCATGAATTCTTGAACCAAGGCACGAACCTTCATATAAGCCTCCATATTGATCTCGGGCACCTTATAACCGGCATCCTTCAACATAGCCTGTACGGTCAGCAAGTCCGCGTGCCCTGTACCCCAAGAAAGCGGCTCCATACCTACGTCGATATAGTCGCAACCTGCGTTACAAACCTCCATGATGGAAGCTACGTTAAAGCCGGGACCGGCATGGCTATGATATTGGATAGGGATCTCTGGATATTTTTCCTTGATATTGGCTACGATACGGCCTAATGTGTACGGACGTCCGATACCGGCCATATCCTTGATACAAATCTCATCCGCTCCGAGTTCGATCAACTCGAATGCCATCTTGGTATAATACTCAACCGTATGTACCGGAGAATGCGTGATACACAAGGAGCATTGTGAGATCATACCGGCCTCTTTTGCGTATTTAATAGATGGGGCGATATTCCGTACGTCGTTCAGGCCGCAGAACGTGCGGGCGATATCCGTTCCTTGCGCTTTCTTTACCTTATAAAATAGCTGACGTACATCGTCGGGTACCGGGCTCATGCGAAGGCCGTTTAACGCACGGTCCAACATATGCGTCTGAATGCCTGCCGCATGGAAAGGTTTTGTCCATTCACGGACCGCTTTATTAGGATTCTCGCCGAATAATAAGTTGACTTGTTCAAATCCTCCGCCATTCGTTTCCACCCGGGCGAAACAGCCCATCTCGATAATTGCCGGAGCGACTCTGGTTAGTTGGTCTACGGTCGGGACATACTTTCCGGCGGATTGCCACATGTCTCTGAAGACCAAACTGAATTTGATTTCTCTTTTCATGATATTAATATGTATTATTTATACTTTCTCAATTTTGATAACTTTCCCCTGTCCACGGGTCACGGCACTGATTGCCGATACGATGGCGGCTGTCTCCTGTCCGGAAAGGCTACCGATCGCGGTGGTTTGCGTTGGAGTGGCCGTTTGTACCCGAACGGCTGCCGCTACTGGTTTCTTCGCTATGATCTCTTCCGGCGCGTATTTATTCACCAAGACGATAAGTCCTTTCCCCAGATAGATAACGATCAAAAGGATAGCAAATACGGTGGTCATTCCAACTACCATTAACAAAAGTCCTGTCTCTATATTCTCCATATTCTATATTTGTGGCTAGCTTAAAAGGTTTCTACAAAGGATTGAGCAACTTTCAGCCAAATTAAAAAACAATCGCAAAATTATAAAATACTGGAAAACGATCTGTTACATTTTAATTAAAAAAATGAAAATAAATAAGCGAAACGGCCTTTTCGGTGAATGATTGTCAGCTTGAAAAAACACGTACGTGTTTTTTCCGATGCTTGTACGGCTGAAAATTCAAATATATTACCGTAACTTTGCGGTGGAACTCTAATAATGTAGAACTATAATAATTAAGGAATAAGACCATGGGAAATTTCTTTACATCTTTATTCTCTTCTTCCAAACCGGCCGAGGCGACGGAGGATAAGGCGAAGAACGAGCAGAAGAACTTTGATATCTTGAAATACGACGGCGTACGTGCCCAGAAGATGGGAAAACTTGTTTATGCGATCAAATGCTTTACGGAGGCACTGAATATACAGGAGGATTTTGAGACGATGAGCTATCTCGTTTCCGCTTATACGATGGCGAACGATCTAGGGAAAGCCGAGGACGTGTTGAACCGGATGGTTGAGATGGAGCCGGATCATATCGCTACCCGCTTGACTCGCGTTAACTTATTGTTTATGTTGGATAAGGATGCGGAGGTCATAACCGATTGTTTGCACGTGATCGAGCTAGAGCCTTCTAATCATGTCGCTTATTTCATGATGGCAAAAGCGAAGAAAGCGACGAATGACGTATTTGGCGCTATCGCCGACCTGACGAGATCGATCGCCTTGAAGGAGGATTTCGCCGATTCTTATTTATTGCGTGCGGAGATTCTTTTTAGGACTGGGACAAGCTAAAGAGGCGCTGCCCGATGCGGAGAAAGCGATCGAGATCGTGCCGGAGGAGGAAAGTTCTTATTTATTGAGAGGACGTATTCATATGGCTTTAGGGGATATCGAGGCCGCGAATTCTGATTTCCAGCAGGTCCTAGATCTAAATCCGTTTAATGAGGACGCTTGTATCTTATCTGGTCAGTTACTGATCGAGCAGAAGAAATATGACGAGGCGATCGCTTTCTTTGACGAGGCGATCGAGACGAATCCGTCTTTTGCCAAGGCTTATAGTGAGCGTGGGCGAGCCAAGAATCTGAAAGGAGATAAGACCGGTGCGTTCGAGGACTTGAAGAAATCTTTGGAACTGAATCCAGAAGGCGAAGAGGCCCAGAAGATGAACGGACAGCATTCGAATTTCGATAATATGTATAAAGGGGGAATCTTTTGATCAAGGTAACCACATTTTCAATCCCATTGGATACCTCTAGTTGTAGAGACGTAGCGTACTACGTCTCATCCCTTCAAAATGGTAACTTAAAGTAAGGACATACTACATTCCAAGACAAATTCCATACAATAAGTATATGAATGACATGGCTCTGTAAGTTATTGGACATTAGTGTCTTAAAAATACGATTGTGTTTTTCGCAAAAGACGTACGTGTTTTTTTGAAAAGTCGTAAATGTTTTTCGAGAAACACGTACGACTTTTTACCGAATCATTCGATAGAGAACAAGAGCATACATAGAAATATACGATAAGCCTCCCTTATCACTGGATCTTCTCGTATGAAACAGTACATCAAAAATCTCTGGAAACAAGTTTATATTTTTTCTCAGCGTAGGTATCTCTATCGAAATGATAGGATTCTCTATCGTTTATTTCAGCAAGCCTCAAATTGCTAGTTTTACCCCTTAAAGTTGAAAGTTCCGCCTATTCCCTACATTAATGTATCCATCTAATTTTGTCCGTGTAAAAAGTTCACAAGCTTGATTTTGGAAACTTAGTCCCGATAGGACTAAATACTTTAAACAGGCTTAAGTAAAGAGGATATACAAGAAAGTATCAACTCTTTACCCTACAAGAAAACAGGTAAGGATGATTTTCATAAGTTCTTCTCTAAAGGGGATGGATTTATATAAGAGATTATAATATAAGGATTTAATAATAGGGCTAGATTAAATAGTCCTATCGGAACTAAAACGATCCTTATATTCTAAACAACGAGGAATAAGTTAAACGAATAAAATATAGGGACATGAAAATAAAGACAATAATCTCAAGTATTTGCTTGATGCTATTAGCAGTCGCTTGCTCGATGGAGGATGACGTGCTGAGGGACATGGAGATAGGAGATTCGGGAAATGTTGAGATAGAGATGGGGGAGGCCGCTTTTGTTCTTAAGACTTCTCTTTCTTCTTTGGAGACAAAATCCTTATCTGATGCTGGAACATTACCTGCTTCTATGGATGAGGCAGAGATTAATAATTGTACGTTGATATTTTTGAGGGCACACAAGTCAGTTCCATAATGGAAGGGTTGTTTGTGAATAAGGAGAATTATATCGTTAAAACGAAAGACGGAACGAAAGATGATTGGGCTAAAGTGATTTTAAAAGTGAAAAAAGCCTAGTCCTTATTCCGTGATGGTAATCGCTAATAGCTCGAAGTCGTTTGCGGGTTGCCAATCGGAAAATAATATAAAGGATATAATACAGGATGATAAGGATGCTTTGGTAAAAGTTGGGAAAATGGATATCAGTTTTGATACTGACTTTGCTGGCTATCCAACAATTGCGGAGGCATTGGGAAAGCCTTTAGAAATAGGCACAATACCTCTTTCTCAACTAACAGCTCGAATAGAACTTGCGGAATTTAATGTTTCAGGTTTTCAAGGAGCATCTGTTAAAGAGAAGGTTACTGTTACAGGAGTGGATCTGTTAAATTTGAATCCTGAGAGTTATACGATAAATGAGCAAACTCATAAAAAATGCGACTTATTTGTCTGAGAGTAAAACGTGTAATGTGGAGGTCTATAATGGGGTATCGGATCTTCCGTCAACTTATTCTTTTGTAGATAATAAGAATCTATTGTCTTTTTATTCTTTCCGGAATCTGGCGAAGGCAGAGAGTGATCAAGTAAAAATGCAGGTTCGGTTCAAAATAGGAAATAGCAATGAGGAAAGAACTACGAGGCCGTTTGTGATCAATAAGGAAGGAAATATCTTACATGGCGTTAAATCCGGATATGTTTATCGCTTGGTTGTCAATATGACTATTATTGGAGATAAGGTCGAGACAGAACTACTTTGCTATACAAGAGATTGGTTGAATAATACCATATCCATTCCTATGGAAGATAATTAAGGTGTAAACGGGTAAAATAAAAATACAAGATTATGAAAATAAGGAATATATTATCAGTGCTGTTTGTTGGACTGCTTTTCACGAGCTGTAACTCGGAAGAAGAAGTTCAGCGAGGAAATGAGGACGGGCGGGATATCTCATTCTCTATGACTCTTACTTTGGGAGAAGTGACAGCGATGACGAAAGCTGGAGGGGATATCGCTGAAGGGTATACATATTCGACAGAGGATGAGGTAAAAGTGAATAATGTTGTGGTCGCTATATTTAATGAGGCGAATGGAACTGTGGGTGAGTGCTTGGAGTACAAGTCTGTAGCGTTTGACGGGGGAATTTCCAATTCTACCGTAACGATTGATGGAAAAACATTGATTGCTTATAAAATTGATAATATACAAGCAAAGACAGGTAAGGTTCGTATCGTAGCGATTGCGAATTCAACGCATTATGAGGACTTGGCTAGATTGGAAACGACTACTTATGAGAACCTGAAAGGTTTGTCGGAAACCGTTTCAGGTGGAACTTTTGATGCTTCAAATTTGGTAAAGGTCGGGGAGTTGGCTGCGTATGACCTAAATACGGCTGTGACAAGTATATCTGTTCCGATGACACAATTAGCGGCACGCATCGATATGAAGTTTACGGTAGATGAAGAGCCGGAGACTGTGTCTACAACAGCTGATACAAAAGTAACCAACCAGTGGTTCTATACTGTAACTAAACTTACGGTCAAGAATATCAATCAGAAATCAGATTTAATATTGCTTGGTCGAGATAATCAATATGATGATGCTTTCTCTACGGCAAAGGATATTACATTGCAAAATGGCGTTGCGTTACCTTTTTATACCTATGAGAAGTTGAACACAACGTTAACCCCATTGTCTATATATGTAACGGGTGATTTACAAAAGATACAGGTCACTACTACCTTTAATGAGGATATGACTATTCAAAATGTAACAAAGGGAAGTATTATAGAGGAAGAGAAAGATCATTCTTATAAATATGAGGATTTTAATCCTACGACAGAGCTTGAAGGATGTACGACAAATGGTATCATACATGGTAATAGATATGAGCTTACAGGTAAAATATCCATGAAGACACAACGAATCAACTTTACGGTATCTACAACACCGTGGGAAGGCGTGGAAAAGTTTGTCGTGGATGTGGTTATCGCTGATTTGAAGTATTTGTTCGTGAGGGAGACTAAGGTGGTGATGGCGAATATCACTGAGTATAAGATTGAGTTTGCTTCTAGCTCGAATATTACGATTGATCAACCATCTTATGCGACTTATGAAAAGTATGAGTTAAAAGGAAATGTTATTACTAAAGGTACAGGATACTATGATAATAGAGATAAGCAGTATCCGTCTATAATAGGAGATTTAGGAAAGAGTGGATATATCAAAATTACGAGTAAATTACCAGAGAATTATTTCCCAAAGCAATTTGTTTTTGGAGTTCATAATGCAGAGGGTTTGAAAGTATTAGGAATTGCAGTGGATCAGTATCCTCCTCAATATCTGACAGGAGTTGTTTCTGGGGGAACTAATACACCCGCCAGTCCGACGGGTAGTACTAATCCCAATTTGTTTACTGTAACGACTATTGCTCCGGGAACATTAGTTATTGGCGATCCTTATGATAAAATTACAGGACTAACAAAAATGATATGTTGTCCAATGAATTGGTTTCGCCAAGATTTGTAGTTGCATCTCGATATGGAACGGTGTCTGGTGGTAGTTATAACTATGATAAAGCAGTTAAACGTTGTGAGGTGTATGAAGAGCATTATACGGATGAAAGAGGTGTTTATCATTCTTATGAAGCAGGAACGTGGCGATTACCTACTTTGGCAGAATTGGAATTTATGTATACGATACAGAATTCAGATCAAGTAGTAAATTATTTATACAATACGGGGGGCAGTATTGGAGTGCTAGAAAATATTGGTGTTATTATTTTGGAGCCAAGGGTACAGGTTACAGATATGAAACAACAAATAGCACTAATAGCAATAGATTTGTTCGCTGTGTACATGATCTTTACTGATTTTATGAACCTTTAATATTAGGTAATTATGATAAAAAAAAATATATGGCTTGTTTTCTGTATTGCTGTTGCTCGCTTCATGTGCGACAGAGGAAATAGAACAAATAGAAATTCAACCGACAGATGGATCAATGGTTTCTCTTTCATTCTCTGTAGATGCTCCGAATGCTCTTGAGATTACGAAAGCGACCGGGGATGTGGAGAAAGGTGTTGAGTCCTTATATCTATATACATTTAATGAGGATGGAGAGTTTATCTCTCCAGTTGTAGAGGCTGTTGTTTCTGGCAATGGATATACGGCTTCTATCTCAAAAGAGACCCGTACCATCCATTTTGTCGCCAATGATGGAACGTTAACCCCTTCCCTAGAAAGTGGAATGGCCTCGTTAGGAACAGATAAGCAAATCTTTTGGGGAAAGAGAACTTTTAGTGAAATTCCTGCGAAAAATATAAGCAATAGTCTGGAAGCTGCTGGTAGTAACAATGTTGAACTACTACGAAACTGGGCTAAAATAACGCTGAATCTCTCATCGGAGGCAGCTGAGAAATTGGAAAATGTTTCTTATCTTATTTATAATGAATCGCAGTTGGCATCTATCGGGTATAAAGATGAGGGAAAGTTGAATATTCCAAATCAAGATTTTTATGCGCCACAGAATGAGCCAGAGGATGGTAAATATGCAAAGCTGGGTAAATCTGTGTATACTTTTGAACATTATAATCAAGATAAGAAAGCGACTTTTGTTATTATTAAGGCGCAATTTGATGGTAGCAAGACCTATACATATTATAAGATTGATCTTGTCGTAAAGGATGAGAATGATAAGGTAACTCGTGTTTATGATGTCGTTCGTAATTATGCCTTTAATATAACGGTCAAGAGCGTTTCCAGAAAAGGAGCTACGTGGGCTGAGGTTATAGATGAAAATGTGATAGCGGATAATAATATCAAGGCCTCGGCTATTATGGAAAAAAAGTATCCGAATATAACTTATGATGGCGAGGCCTTGAATGTTACAAAGACGACATTCGTTTTTACGGGGTCTTCTAACACATTGTCGATGACTGCGACATATGCGGGAACGGGGCAATTGAGCGTGGTTCCAGATGAGGGTATGTCGGATGTCGTAGAAGGTAACTTAAGTTATCCTTCTAGTATTCCTTCCGGCAATCAGACGATAACGATTACAGCTGATATAAAGCCGGCTCCCGGCTCCGGCGAGAAAAAATAGCGTATTTCTACGTGGTAGGAGGTAATTTGCAGCGTAAGATTAAATTGGTCTTACGTCCCCCTTATAACTTTGTCAATCCGAGATTTGAAGACGTGAAGGAGGGAACGGGTACAAATGAAATTGCCGCAGGTCAGAAGCAAGATACTTATCTGAAATTTTCGATACCGGAAGATATTGATGAATCCTTATTCCCCATTGAATATAAGATATATACTAAAAAACTGTATGCAGTAGAACCCGGTGTTCGTTTGGAAACGACCGGAGCGAGCGATTGGTACTACGTCTATACGGATCAGATATTTAGTCCTGAAGAGAAGATTATTCAATTTAAAACGAATACAGCAAATGATGGTGAAGATGATGTTATTTTAAAGGCTGATTTATTCAATCCTGTTTCTGATTTGAGTTATACTAGACCTGAAAAAGTTAAAGAGACGAAAACTTTCTATTTGCAATGTCGAAGAAATGGAAGCAATGTGGGAAGTAATGTAACGATCACTTATTCCATATCAAGTGGTGGAGGAGCAACAATTAGAACTAATAGTAGCTCTAGAATAATATTGGATAAAGTATCCGTGTATGCAGATGATGAAATAACGTTTACACACACATATTCAAGAAAAGACGTATACTGCGAAAATGTCTGTGTCTGATTTAGAAAAAAGTAGTACTAGTAATTATGTATTTGTAAATATGCAATAATAATAACGGGTTCCCATCCATCATGTGAATGACGGATGCGGGGAGCGTGCAGCATACAATGGATTGAATTTGTTTTACACGTAGACTGCACCTCCTCCCCGGCCCTTTACCTCATATAGCATTCGTGCTTTATCGATGCCATTCATTCCGTAAGGAGATGGGCGGCATCGCTTTCTTCATTTGCCGATGACGTTAACTTACTTGCCCCATGCAGTTAACTTGCTTTGGTCTGATATCAAAGGTTCTTGTGTAAAAATTGCGCAACCCTTTGTTTATTAAAAAAAAAGCTCTATCTTTGCAGCCCGAATAAGTATGCGAATAATAATAAATAATATAGAAAGATGAAAAGAACATTCCAACCTTCCAACAGAAAAAGAAAGAACAAGCATGGCTTCCGTTCTAGAATGGCTACCGCTAATGGCCGTAGAGTATTAGCATCTCGTCGTGCTAAAGGAAGAGCTAAATTAACGGTATCTGACGAATACAACGGATAATTAGTCACGTTCTAAAGATTTATAAAGAAAGTAGAGGTTTTTTCCTAAAAAGCCTTTACTTTCTTTGTTTTTGTAGTATTGCTCTGGTGGATATTGGTCTATATGCCGTTTTTTTCTACTTTTGAACCGCCTACAAATACATACGTGAAATGAGTAACTTTTTGTTAAACTGATAAAGAATCCGTTTGTCATCAATCTCTTGTTGGTGATAGTCGTGTCGTGCGGCGTTGTTTATGGCGTACTGGCGTGGCTGGATTCTTATACCCGCCATAATCAAGCGGTGGTCGTTCCGGACGTGAAAGGAATGAAGCTAGAGGACGCCGCCGAGTTTTTCGGGAATAATAAGCTACGCTATAACGTGATCGATTCCGTATTCTCGAAAGATGTGGCTCCGGGCTCCATCGTGGAGTTGGTTCCCGGTGTCGGATCGAAGGTGAAAGAGGGGCGGATCGTCTTTGTTACGATTAACGCGTTGACCTCCCAGATGGCCGTGATACCGGAGGTGGAAGACTTATCTTTCCGTCAGGCGTATGCCTTGCTGCGGGCCCGTGGCTTCTCATCGGTCGAGATAGAGTATGTGCCGGGCGATTATAAAGATTTGGCGATGGGGGTGGAGTTAAACGGGCGTACCTTGCTCAAAGGGGAACATGTACCGTTGACCGCTCATCTGGTATTGAAAGTAAGCAGTGGCGATCCGAATATGCTTCCCGACTCATTGGCTTTGGATAGTATTCCGGTAGAACCATTGGATAGTGATATAGAAAACTGGTTTTAAAGGAATGGACGAGTTTTTGGACGATATGGATGATGAACAGGTAGACGACCTGTTGATGCCGGAAGAAGACGAAACATCGTCGAGCCAGATGTATGAGCATTTCCGTTTCGTAGCGGACAAGGGGCAATCCCTGCTCCGGGTGGATAAGTTCTTGGTAGACCGTATGATGGGCGCTACCCGTAACCGCATCCAATTGGCGGCTGAGGCGGGTTGTATCTTGGTGAACGATAAGCCGGTGAAAAGTAATTACCGGGTGAAACCTTTGGATGTGGTTTCTATCGTGATGGATCGTCCACGCCGGGAACTGGAGATTATCCCCGAAGATATCCCTTTGAATATAGTATATGAGGACGATGATTTGCTGGTGGTGAATAAGCCGGCAGGCTTGGTCGTACATCCCGGTCATGGTAATTATACCGGTACGTTGGTGAATGCCTTGGCTTATTATTTGAAGGATGATCCCTATTATGATCCTTCCGATCCTCGTTTAGGCTTGGTACACCGTATTGATAAGGATACGTCGGGCTTATTGGTGGTGGCTAAACGCCCGGAGGCCAAGAGTAACCTGAGCCTGCAGTTCTTCAACAAGACAACCAAACGTAAATACCGTGCCTTGGTATGGGGCATCGTTCAAGAGGATGAGGGGCGTATCGAGGGAAATATCGGTCGTGACCCTCGTGACCGTATGCAAATGACCGTCTTCCCGGAAGGCGATCAAGGCAAGACCGCCGTCACCCATTACACCGTGTTGGAACGCTTGGGCTACGTGAGCTTGGTGGAGTGTCGTCTGGAGACGGGGCGCACGCACCAGATCCGTGTACATATGAAATATATCGGTCATACGCTTTTCAACGATGAGCGGTATGGCGGACATGATATCTTGAAAGGAACAACTTTTACTAAATATAAACAGTTCGTGCAAAACTGTTTCGCTATTTGTCCACGTCAGGCCTTGCATGCTAAGACGTTGGGGTTCGTTCATCCTACTACGGGAGAGGAGATGTTTTTCGATTCCGAGATTCCTTCCGATATGCAGCAGCTGATCGACAGATGGCGTGTATACGCGAACACTAAAGAATTATAAAAATGAAAAAGAACATTGCTATTGTAGCCGGAGGTGACTCCTCTGAAATTGTTGTTTCATTAAAAAGTGCAGAAGGAATCTACTCTTTTATTGATAAAGACAAATATAATTTATATATTGCCATCGTTAAGAGGGATGAGTGGGCGGTTATACTTCCTAGCGGGGAACATACACCAATTGATAAGAATGATTTTAGCTTCAAGGAGAATGGCGTGGCGAGGCATTTTGACTTCGCTTATATAACGATACACGGTACTCCGGGCGAGGACGGACGTTTACAAGGATATTTCGATATGATCGGTATGCCTTACTCGTCTTGCGGGATGCTGGTGAGCGCTTTGACATTCAATAAATACGTATGCAATCATTACTTGAAAGACTTTGGTGTAAAAATTGCCGCATCCATTCATTTATTCAAGGGAGAGACTATTACGGACGAAGAAGTCGTGACTCGTTTGGGTTTGCCTATTTTCGTGAAACCAAACGATGGGGGTAGTAGTTTCGGCGTGACGAAGGTGAAAGAGGTCTCCGCTATCCAGCCCGCTATCGCTAAGGCGTTTGGGGAAGGACGTGAGGTGATTCTCGAGCGCTTTATCGATGGAACGGAAGTAACATGCGGTTGCTATAAGGTGGAGGGTAAAGAGGTTGTCTTTCCTTTGACCGAGGTGGTTACGGATAACGAATTCTTCGATTTCGACGCAAAGTATAACGGGCAGGTGGACGAGATCACTCCGGCCCGTATCTCCGCCGAGTTGACGGAGTTGATACAGCGCAAGACATCAAGGATCTACAATATATTGGGCGCTAAAGGACTGATTCGTGTGGATTATATTATTCCGGCAGACGGGGAGCCTGTCTTACTGGAAATAAACACGACACCGGGAATGACGGCTACCAGCTTTATCCCACAGCAAGTATGTGCGGCGGGATTGGATATAAAGGATGTCATGACAGACATTATTGAAGATGAACTCAAAAACAGAAAAACAAAATGAATAGATATGGATACAGAAACAGTTTCCCCTAATTTCGACGACATCCGTCCGCTGAACAACAGTGAGGTGAAGGACGCGATTGAAAAATTGGTCGCCAATGAGGATTTCGAGCGGGCTTTACGTTACATAAAGCCGAATTTGAATTGGGAGGAATTCTCAGTTGCCATGCGTGCTTGCAAGACGAAGGAGGAGTTTAAATCTACTCTGGCCTATGACGCTGTAATGACGGTGGCGAAAAATACTACTTTCTCGCTTACTATCTCAGGGCGTAGCCGTCTGCCGAAAGATAAGGCGGCCTGTACGTTTATCTCGAACCATAGGGATATCGTATTGGATGCCTCCTTCTTGAATGTCATGTTATATGATGTGGGGTATGGTATGACGCAGGTCGCTATCGGCGACAATCTTTTAATCCGTCCGTGGATCGAGACGTTGGTGCGCTTGAATAACAGTTTTATTGTGAAGCGTGGCGTTTCTGTTCGTCAGATGTTGGAGGTCAGCAAGACGCTTTCCGCCTATATCCATCATGCGATCAAGAATGTGAACGAGTCTGTATGGATCGCCCAGCGTGAGGGACGTGCCAAGGACTCGGACGATCGTACGCAGGGTAGCGTATTGAAGATGTTGAGTATCGGCGGTGATAAGGATAATCTGTTGTTGAATTTGATGGACTTGAATATCGTACCGGTCGCTATCTCCTACGAGTTTGATCCTTGCGATTTTTTGAAGGCGAAAGAATTTCAGATGAAGCGGGATGATCCGGATTACGTGAAATGTCAGCGGGATGATTTGTTGAGCATGGAAACGGGTATCCTGAATAATAAGGGTCGTGTCCACTTCACGATCACTTCCCCGATCAATGATTCCTTGGCTAAACTGGACAGGGATATGGAGAAGAATGAGCTGGTAAGCGCTATCGCGTCCGTTATCGACCGGGAGATCTATAAGAACTATCGTTTCTATCCGTGCAATTACGTGGCGTATGACTTACTGAACGGCACTCGTCGTTTCCAAGAACATTATGGTCCGAAGGATAAGAAGCAATTCGAGGAATACTTGCAAGGACAATTGGATAAGATCGTCCTTCCGAACAAGGATGAGGCGTTCTTACGTAAGAAGATCTTAGAGATGTACTCCAATCCGCTGAAAAATTATCTGACAACTTTATAAGCGGCCTTTATCGGCTATGCGTAGCGGTTCGTACTTGATCCGCCCTTGATCCCCTCTTTCCGGCGAGCATGCCACCTTCGGGTGGCAGCCGCCGGAAAGGAGGGATTATCTTTTTTGCAGGAATTCGTCCAAGGATTCCTCTTTCTGCAATCCAAGTTTCTTGCGGATACGGCTGCGTCCGGAGTTGACGCTGGGACGGGAGATGCCCAAGGCCAACGAGATCTCGTCCGTGCTCTGCTTCAGGTAGATCAGCATGCAGAGCAGTTCGTCGGATTTGGTCAGTTCCGGGAAGTCCTTACGCAAGCCGGGCAGGAAGCGAGGGTACAGGGCAGCGAAGGATTGGCGGAACCGCAACTCGTCCTCGCCGCTCAGCAAGGAGGGGTTGAGCTTCTGGCGTACGCTGTCGATCACCTCGTTATGGGCGGCTTGCTCCAGCTCGGCGCTCAGTCGCTCATTGCGGCGGTTCAGTTCTTGTTGGGTAGCGAGGAGATTATCCAGTCGTTGACGCTGGATCTCCCGCTCACGTTGGTGAAGCCGGCGACGTTGGAGTGCGTAGACAATGATCCCGGTCAGCAGGCAAATGGCTAGGATCAGGATGACGCGCGTATAAACGAGCGAACGTTCCTTCAAGGCCACTTCGGCGGATAAGGCCCGATTCTCCTGCTCCTTCCGTCCGGTCTCGTAGCGTACGTTGGCACCAATGGCGTACCGCTGCTTCTCCGCCAGTTGCAACGAGTCGTGTATCTCCTTGTATTGCGGGTAGATCTCGGCCATCTTGTCTCCCTTCTTCTGTTCGGCGTAAAGGTTGAGCAAATGCCGTCCGGTCCAATCCATCATATCGTTCGCCTCGTATTTCTTGTAGAGAGCGTAGGCCTCTTCCATCAGGGGGAAGCCTTTTTCCGGCTTTCCGTCGCGTACGAGGCAGGCCCCCAGCATGAATTTGAAAAGATCTTGATACCCCGCGGAGATCGCTTCTTCCTCTTCTATCAATTCCTTGTACCCTTCGAGGGCGGCAGGGATAGAGTCGGGCACATATTCGTAGTAATAATTGTAAAGTATGTTTTTGGCGGCGAGGACATAGGCGTTCTCTTTCAGCTCCTCCCCTCTCTTTAAGGCCTGCCGTGCGTAATATAAGGTAGAGTCGTGCTGTTCCAGCTCCCAGAATATCCCGGCTTTCATCCGGTAGAGGTCGCTGATGGTAAAACTATCCAACTGGAGGGAGTAGTCGATGGAGCGTGAGATGGCCTCCATAGCCTTGTCGTACAATCCGAGGTCGCTATAGGTGGAGGAGAGGTCGGCGAAGGTGTAGACGAAACCCCGGTTGAGCTTCTCGGGGTGGGCTACGCACCAGTCCATGGCTTCCTGTATGACTTCCACCTCTTTTTCCCGCATTCCCTTGCAGCGGTAATAATGGCCGAGGGTAGAGAGCAGGTCGGCCGGATCGTCGGCGGCATCGGGGTGGAGGCGATAGACGGCGAGGGCCCTTTCTTGCACACGGATCGCGTCCGAAGGGTCGCGGCGGAATTTATAGAGCGTGTTGGCTACCGCTTGGGCGATACGGATCTCTAGCCACGGGTCGTCGGAAGGGGGAAGAGCGGCGAGGCTGTCGGCGAGGCGCAAGGCCTCCTCCCGGTTGTCGCGGTCGTTGAGCTGCCGGAGTATCTCCTTGGTATCGGGCGGAAGCTGCCGGGAGAGGGAGCCGTCCGCGGGAGGCGTGTCGTGCCGGCAAGCGAGGGTGGCTAGCGAGAGGAGGGTGGCTAGCAGGAAATGCGTGATGTCTCTCATCTGCGTAGGATTTTATGGTTTATCGCGAATATACGCCGTTTTTCATGGAAAATAGCGTGTTCCGGGGGATAAATCGATTGAATCATCTATTGGTTTTTTATCCGTCCGAAGGCCCGGCGGCGTACCTTTGACTTGTCCGTACCACCGGTGCCCCGAGCGGCGTGTCAATTAAATTGATGATCGCATTTCGTGCGGATAAGGCCGTTGTTGAGGACTTGTTGAGCGGATTGCTCAAAAAAGAATTCGTCGTATAAGGATAGGAATGGTTTCCTTTGAGAAACAAAAACGAAGTAGTAATGGAAGGGTCATACTTACGGATTTTGATGATGTGCGGGATGCTGGCGCTCCTCCTCTGCGGGGGCTGCTGGGTGTTCGCATGGAAGCATCTGCGCCGGCGGATCGACGAGCGGTTCGACGTACTGTCGGAACACTTGGAGCGTCACGCCGCCGAGTGCCCGATACGGAAGGAGCACCTGCTGGCCTCGTGCCTTCCCGCCGATCCGGAGCGAAAAGGGAACGGATCGTTCCACCGATCGTTCCGGGCGTCGTATCCGGGTTTCCTGCCGACGCTTAGGGAGCGGGTGCCGGGGATCACGCCGGCGGAGGAAACGCTTTGCATGCTGATCAAGATGAACCTGAGCAACCGGGAGATCGCCGACAAGATGTCTATCTCCATCGGAAGCTTGCACACCACCCGCTACCGGCTGAAACAGAAGATGCCGCCGGAGGCCGCCAAGGGCATGGACGAATGGGTACGGGCGATCGAATAGGGTCATGGGGAGGCGAACTCCCTACATTATAATATAGAGTATACACCTTTATCTAAGAAGAATCAGTATGAGAAGAGAATCTTTATTTTTCGGTATTTTGACGCTGGTGGTGTCGGCCTTCCTCACGGGATGTTCCGACGACGACACGGAAGTGTACGTCCCCCAGCGTGTGGCGGAGTTCAACCTCTCCGACGAGTCGGATGGCAACCGGCTGTTCATCATCCATCCGTGGGAGGGCGAGATCGCCATCCCGGTGCACGATGATCGTATCCGCGACTTCGAGTTCAGCGGCAAGTATTTCGATTGGGAGATGAGGCAGGGGGCCGAGAGCCGCTTCCTCGTGCTCAACCTCAAGAAGGAGGTGGAGCGTAAGCCTTTCCTCGAGAAGATCGCCCTGCGGGGGGATCGCCAGCAAGTCGGGGAGGCGGCGACGGACACGCTCTTCCTCGTGTCGCAACCCAAGCTGGAAAGCTCAGCGTCGGATAACGCCCCGAGCTATATGCACAACGTGGGCAAGACGGTGAACACGGCGGGCGATATCTTCGCCGCCCCTAGCGAGCCTTTCCTAGATTTCGACCTGATGTACGGCACGGAGGCTTTCGTGAAGACCCCCCACGCCGAGTCGTGGGGACGGGAACGCTCCGGCGTGGACTACGAGGAGATGGTGGACAACATGTGGCAGGAGCTCGGCATCTCGGTGAGCAGCCTCGGCTTCACGAACCAAGGCGCTCCTACGCCTACGAGGTCGAAACTCTTCTCTGGCTCCTTCGACCAGCGGTTCCAGCATAACCAGACCTCGTCCAACCGCTTCGAGTATCACGTGGACGTGCATGTCAAGCCGATGGTGGAGCTGCATATGGCCACCGCCATCTATACCTCCGCCAGCGATCCCGACGTCTTCCTGCCGTTCCTCACCACGACCGCCTCGCGCTTGCTGAACGAAACCAATAGCGACCTCTACAAGCGATACGGCAACACGCAGAAGGGCATCTACGATCTATACGACACCTACGGCACCCACGTGCTGGTGGGCGGTGTCTTCGGCGGGAGCTATACCTATATCTACAGCCGGAAGGAGAACCTCTATTACGACGAGACGGTGTTCGCCGCCGAGGCGGAGCTTTCCGCCAAGTCGTCGTCGCCGGCGGGAGAGAACGAGAACTGGCTCCAGACCTACTACCGCGTGATGGGTACCCACGGCGGCAAGATCGGCGCCGGGGGCGGCTATACGAAGTCGGAGCTGAACGAGCATATGTCCGAGGAGAGCATCATGATCATCACCGGCGGCAACGCCTCCGTGGACTTCGAGAGCTGGGACAAGTCCATCGCCGACGAGAACAGCAACCTCCACCTCGTAAGCTACGGCCCGAGGGGCGATACCACCCGTTGCTTCATGATCCCTCTCTATTACCTGACGAAGAACTACGCGCGGCAAGACGCGCTGAAGAAATATCTGGACCCCTACGTGGAGGCGCGTTCGAAGCTGGCCAAGAAACCGCAGCTGATCCTGGCCGACTTCATGATGCGTACCGGGAAGGACAATCACGGGGATCCCGCCGGACAACGTGTCTTCACCGGGCCGGACGGCAAGGAGCGCATCTACAGCCCGCTGGTGCTGAATACCAAGGGACCGAACGACTCGCGGATCGGCAAGATGCTCGATACCTCGGCCCACGAGTACCTCGACGTGGGGGATAACGCCGACCAGCTCTGGTGGGTAGCCCTCGACTTCAAGGACGAGTGCCGCCCCATCTACCACATGCGCTTCATGAAGGAGGACGACGCCCGCAAGCACGGCTTCGAACCGCGGGGGCAGGACGCCGAATCGGGAATGATGTGGGACGCGATCGATAACCATTACGTTTGCTTGAAGTTCTCGCCCGACGACAGCCATAAGGAACCGGTCTCCGGCGTGGGCATCGCCCGCAAGGGGAAGAGCGATGACCTATACTACGTGATCGCCACCTCGCCCGGTACCGACATGACGCTTCCTTACTCCATCGACGAGCAATTCCCGGCCTATTGGGGAAGCAAGGAGTATAAATTGAAGAGCGAGAACCCGCCGTACCGCTTCGGGGTGGACCAAGAGAACGACCTCAACGAGGGCGACAGCTGGTTTGGCCGGAACAAGGCGACCAACCATAAGCAATGGATCTTCCCGGTCTACACCACCAAGGCATTGGACTGGCCGATCCGGTTTACGAAAGCGACGGACTAGCGAAATGCCTCGGAAACGATCCCTACGACCGTAGCCATCCCTCCCGAGGCCTCCGGAGCGATGCCGACAGCCGTAGCGGTCCCTCCCGAGACCTCCGGAGCGATCCCTACGATCGTAGCGGCCCTTTCCGGGGCCTCGGGAGAGATTTCGACACCCGTAGGCATTGTTTGATAGAAAAATATATGATTATCAAAGGGATTATCCTGCATTTGTAGGAAACCTTACGTCTGCGGACAAGAGGAAAGTATTAACGAAAAAAACAACAAACAGTATGAGTTTAGCGAAACAAATCGGATCGGTATCGAAGACCGCGTTGACCAACGCCGGCCACATGAACATGAACAACGAGATCTACGCCCGTATCTTGGATACGACCGTGGCCGCCCTCCATCTGGAGGCCCTCGCCCCGGGTTACAAGGAATGCATCGACCGGGAGGCGGAGTGCGTGAACCGCGTCACCAAGAGCGCCTCCACCGCCCAGCTGGAGGCGAAAGACAAGGAGCGTGACAAGACCCTCCAGTTCATCTACTCCATGAACGGCTCCTATAAGGTATGCCCCGACGAGACCCTGCGTACCCCCGCCCTGCTGGTAGACAGCGTGCTGCGGGCCTACGACAAGATCTACGCCAAGGCCTACGCCGAGGAGACCGCCCTGATCGACGGCCTGCTGCTCGACCTCGCCAAGGCTGACGTATCGGAAGCCCTCAAGACCCTCCACCTCGACACCTACGTGGCCCAGTTGAAAACCTTGAACGATGCCTACAAGGCTCTCGACATCACCCGCACCGACGAGTACTCCGCCCGTGTGAAGACCGATACCACCAAGGCCCGCAAGGCGACCGACGAGACCCTCGACCTCATCATCCAGCGTGTCAACGCCTACGCCGTACTTGAGCCTACCGAGGCCATCAACGCCTTCATCGACACCGTGAACCAGATCTTCCGCAAGTATAAGAACCTCATCGCCGCCAAGGGAGGCCCCACCAGCCCCTCCAAGTCCGACGACAAGCCTTATCCCACACCCGACCCTGCGCCCGACCCCGAGAACCCCGGCGGCGATAGCGAGAGCCCGGACGAGATCTGAGCCTAGCAAATTGTCAAACACTTAAAATCGAATCCATATGAACGAATTTTATCTTTCTAGAAAGATATCCGCGCGGCTCTCCCTCCGGGCCGCCGTGCGGATGTTCTGTATCCTGACGCTGGCCCTATGGGGGCCGGCAATGGCAGGAGCGCAAGCGCAGCCACAGCCGCTTGACGTGGCTAGTACTAGTATTACTGATAAACTAACCCTCACCTATAAACCGAAAACCGCCGGCTCGACCGATTACGCTTGGTTTTACAAGATCGGGACTAATGGCACCGACACCGAGTTCTCCGGTACGCTGACGGGCACGAACGCAAACTGGCAGCAGGGCGCGATCAATATCAAAAGCGAGAAAGCGATAGCCGACGCGAATAATCTTGACAGCTACCCGATCCTAAAATTGGATGGTCTAAACCTGACCTCCACTACTGCCGACGGCTCATTATTTTATCTGGAGGGCAGTAAACCGTTCTGTATCCAAGCGACAGGCAACTCTGCCAGTAACCTGAAAGCGAAAAAGGATGTGATTAATAACTACCAAGGATGCATCCTGCTTCTGGATGGTGGCACCGCCGGATTGAATATCGCCGCGGAAGGAACTGGATCATATGGAATATATCTGTACTCTACTAGTTCTGCTATAAATAGCACCCTCAAAGGCAAGATAACTGTCACGGCGGAAGCTGTTGCTGTGTTTCTAGACAATAGGAGTGCTTTCTCGGCTACCGAAGACGCGAAAGTAACGGTTTCTTCGGAAGATAAAGATGGAGACGCAATTTATGGAAGCTCTAGAGTGAAATCCCCCTTCCTCCAATGGCAGTTCGCCACCGCCCCAACGAGTGGCCAGACGCTCGAGGTGAAAGACGCTAGCGGCCAATCGTTCGATCCCGCTATCCAATTCACCACCGACAGTAAAAAGAAGGGTTTCGCCATCAACGTCACAAAGAACACCGGCTACACCCTTTGGCTGGGCAACGAACAACTGATGGATTCGAAAGGAACAACCGTCTTTACGGCAACGGAAGATAAATTAGTCTCCTTCTCAGGCATGACGACTCTCCCCGCCGACTGGCCCGAGTACGCCAAATTAGCCAATGTCGGCCCGACTGGCACCGATGTCGCCGTCTCCGGCACTACCTACACCGTCAAGACCGCCTGCGGCCTCGCGTGGATCGCTTGGGTGACGAATAACGGGAAGACAATCGCCGATGCCGATAAAACCTATACCGATTCCTATCCCGCCTCCGAGGGCTTCAAGGACTGTACGGTTACGCTTGCGGACGATATCTCGCTGGCGAAACCTGCCCAAGGCGTGGCGAGCGGCTTCGAGGCTAATTGGATACCGATAGGGACTTATAAAGGCTTCGATGCACGTTACTACTTTCAAGGCACCTTCGATGGTGGCGGCCATACGATTACCGGAATGACGATCTCCTCGGCCTCGTTTTACTATATCGGCCTTTTCGGTTATCTGTATGGAGCGACCGTGCGGAATCTGACGATGGCAGGATCTGACAATATTAATTTGACAACTATTGCTAATGCTCAAGACACCGCTTACTATCTTGGCTGCGTGGCAGGTTATGTAAAGAATGGAAAAATCATCAATTGCCATAATCAATGCAAGGTTAGTTTTTCTGTGACCGGCAATTCTGGGTCTCTCGGTGGAATTGCCGGTTACTCTGAAGGTTCGGTGATTAGCGCTTGTTCAAACAGGGGAGCTGTCACTATGACCGGAAAGATGGGTCGTGGTGGTGGAATCGTAGCGACTAATAATGGCTCTTCTATCGTTTCCTGCTTCAATACGGAGGATATCCGTGTTACTGCTACCGGTTCTGGTTCTAGCGATGCCGCATATGCGGGCGGTATCGGAGCCTATAGTAGCGGTAATTGTAGCATATCGCACTGCTATTCGACAGGGTGGATAATCGCTAAATCTTCCGCTGCTAATGCTTATTCCGGCGGCATTGCCGGACTATCTGAGAAAACGACGATTGAATCTTGTTTTGCCACAGGCGCTGTTTCTGCAGGATCAAACAGCGACAGCCGGATAGCTGCCGCAGGTGGTATTGTGGGGCAAGCTTTTGCTGGAAACATTAATATAACGATAAAGAATTGCCTCGCCTTAACTACCGCCGGCGTGAAAGCCTTAGGAAATACGTCGGATAAACAGGTCGGTCGGATTCTCGGATCTGATTCACCTACTAATAAAGTTACCCTTCTCGACAACTACGCCAGCACCATGATCCAACTGACGATAGGAGATAATACGCCAGCCGTCCCTACCGATAACATAGGTAGCGATAAGGCAAACGGTGCCGACACTTACCTCGATGATGTCGCCGCCGAGATCGCCGCTTGGGCAGGCCCCGAAAATACACAAGCCTTCACCGCCATCGGTACCGCCGAGAACGGCCTGCTCCCGCAACTGAAAGCTATTGCCGGCTATGGCGCTGACGGTCTGCCTACAGCTTACGCGAGTACTATTATCCCCGGCCAGTCCGGCTTGTCGTCTGCCTCCTATCTGAGGTCCTTGTTGTCACTGCCCTTGTCTTCTAGCGATACGATGACCTTCATGCTCTTCTACTCCAACAACAAATGGAGTTATAAAAAGGGAGCCGGAACGGAGACCCGTTTCAACGGCAAAATATCGTCACCCCCAGGCCCTTCCGCCAACAAGCTCATCGTCGCCACCGCTACTGGCAACCCGACGCTGACGTTGAATTACGTAACGATACGCCCGACCGACGGTGCTGCCTTGACCGTCAACGAAGGTTGCGATCTGACAATTGCGCAGACCGGTTCGATCCTCGGCTCGTCCGGTGCCTCTACCTTGATCAATAAAGGCACCTTGAGGCTGTCGGGCAGCAGCTTCCGCATTGAAAACAGCAGCTCGTCCGATATGCATTACTGCCTCGATAACTCTGGCACCTTCAGCGTGCTTGATCCGGTAAATGGCTATACCACTTTCCATTGTGCCCACACCGCTATCCATAACACCGGTACCCTTACCAATGCTTGGATGGAATGTCTGTTCACGGATGAGGCGGGAGATGCTGGCGCTACGATAAGGTTTCTGCCTCGCTCATCCCAGCCCATCGAAGTAAAACGCTACAACAAGACCTTAGCCACTACCGTTACGGCGGGCGAGGAGTATAAGCTCTGGGAGATGAAAGCTAGTACGTTTATCCCGCAGAAAGGCTTCGATAGCGAAGGCACGGCAATCGATCGCTTCCCTGCTCCCGAGGCGGATGGTAGGGTAACGACCTTTACGGAGGTGAGTGATTGGAAAGAGGTCGAGATCTCCGGCAATCAGAATCTCTCCGAGGCCGGCCTGTCACAGAGTGTCATCGTTAAATCCGATGGCGTGCTTACCGTCGATAGCGAGAATGCGTCCGTCTTTGAGTTGACATTGGAGGAGGGTGCGCAGGTCGTGACAACGAATGCGCTGAAGGTGTCCAAGACTTTCAAAACCAACCGTTCGCTGAATAACAAATGGACGACCTTCGGTAGCCCTATCGAATTGACAGCCTCTGCGGAATATGGTAGTGGGCTAATCCTTTATGCCGCCACCGGCTACACCGCTAAGGAGGCCGTTGCCCAAGGTTGGGAAGAGGTCTCTGTCCTTTACGGGAAAAGGGTCGATCTCACCGCCGGTAGCCCCTATCTGTTGGCCGCCGACGCAGCCTTGACTCGGGTAACCTTTAGCCAAACAGCCTCCGACGCACCGATCGAGATACCGGCTACGGCTACGGTCGCTTCCGGCGATGCCCTCGAGAACGGCGTGTTCCTCTTCCGGACGAACCCGAATCTCGCCAACCTCACGCTCCGCGATATCTACGTGCTCAACGCCGAGGGTACCCGCTTCGACCTCCACGAGGCGGACTACGTGCTGAAGCCTTTCGAGGCGTACATCACCGCCAACGCCGTCACCCGCTCGCTGCTTCGTAGCGTGGGCGTGGCCGATGGCTCCGTGGTGACCGCCAACGAGATCGCCACCGCTACCGCCGCCCTCCGTGTCTGGGCCACCGACGGGGCGCTGCACGTCTACTCCGGGGAAGCCGCCGCGCTTACCGTGGTACGCTCCGACGGACGTGTCCGTCTACGCTGCCTCTATCGCCCCCGGCGATACCCGCTTGGCTTTGCCTTCCGGTATTTACATGATCCGAATCAATAACATCACTTATAAAATAGCGCTTTGATATGAAACGATATATTAGTTTATGGCTCGTATGCCTGCTGGCGGTCTTCTCAATGACTGCCCGGGCGCAGGAAGGGATCGAGACGAAGGCCCGTCCCGACTTTCCCGCTCTTCCTTTCATGTTGACTTTCGAGGCTCCCGCGGAAGGATCTGCCTCCTTATCGATCTCGGCGGACGGTGAGACCCTCACATCCCCTACGACCTTGCATTCCGGCACCGAGGTGACGATTACCGTCACCCCCGCCGACGGCTACCGAATGGCTTCCGGTTACCCGAAGGTTTACCGCACGGGTACGCCCTCCGAAACGGTACCGGCTACGTTTAAGCCCGATGCCAGTAGCGGTATCGCCTACCTCTACACCTTCACCATGCCGGACTTCCCGGTCACGGTAGAGGTGGAGTACGAGAAGATCCAGTCCACCGTCACCTTCGCCAACCCGGCGAACGGTACGCTTACCTTGAGTACCGCCGATGCTCCGGGTAGTTCGATTGTTTCCGGCGGCGAGGTCGCCTCCGGTACGAAGGTGACGATTGCCGCCACCCCCAACAAAGGCTACCAAATGGTGTTCGGCTCCTTGAAGGTATCCGGGAAGGTCGGGGATAAAACCAATACTGTTCTGTTGCAGAAAGAGAAAGATGGTACGACCTACTTCTTGATGCCGGCCTATACGGTGGAGGCTGAGGTGAAATTTGAGCCTATCCTCGTGGCTCTGTCCTCGGAAGCCCGTTTGAGTTCCCTATCGTATAAGGAAGGAAGTGGGGAGGTTACCCCGCTTCCCGGTTTTCTTGCCTCTACGATGAAATATGAGGTGCTGCTCCCAAATTCCACGCAGAAATCGGCTACCCTCACCTTATCCGGCCAGCTGGTCGATGCGAAGGCTGAGCTGCTCGTGAATGGATCGCCTGTTTCCGTAGAACCGACAGGATCGTTCACGGCTACCGTATCGCTCGAGAGTGGATCGGCCAAGGCTACCTTGGTCGTTACCGCCGAGGATGGACAGACCAAGCGTACGTATGAGGTAAACTTCACGGTACTTCTCGAGTCGGAATATTACGTCAAGATCCTGCAGCCGGAAGGCGGTACGATCTCCGTTTCTTATACAAAAGAGGGTAAGGAAGTGAGCGTGAAATCCGGCGATGCCGTACCCGTTGGTACTGAGTTGAGCTTGGCACATACGGCCTTGCCAAAGTACGAATTCGTGAGTTACAAAGTGAATGATGACCCGCTAGCATCTGGGAATATTACCGTCTCCGGTACCGACGACTTGACGATAACCGCTGCCTTTACGCAGGAATCTTCCGTGACTCCGGAAGAGATCGCTACGATCGGTACGCCGGCCGTTCCCAAGGAAAAGGAAGGGCAGGAGGGAACGAATGTTCCAACGGATGATAACCCGATCGTGATCATCCCCGATGCCGTATCCCTGCCATCGGATACGGAACTCTCCAGCCTCCGCTTGGTGAAGGAAGATATAGAAGACTCAGAGAAAAAGGCGGAGATTGAAGAGAAAGCGGAAGCTGCCGCCCAAGATGCGGGTATCGCTCCTGATGCCCCGAAGATCGTGATGGAAGTGACCTTGGTTAAGGTGACGACCAAGATTTCCGCTACCGACGCATCCACCACTACCGCCGTAACTCCCGTGCAGCCCTCCGATATCGTGACGGTACGTATCCCGTATCCGGAAGGCGTAAATAAAACCCAACATGATATCGTGATTATCCACCTCCGCTCGGACGGCGTGGTAGACGTGTATTCCGAGGGTAATAACAATTTGACATTAGAGGATGATTATATGGAGATCTCCGTTGCCAGCTTCAGCCCGTTCGTGGTAAGCTATACGCCCAAATCTGGGCCGGTGGATCCCGATTATCCTGACACACCCGACACCCCGGATACCCCGGATGTCCCGACATCGAATGCCTCGGTAGAGGGAGGCATAGCGGTTTGGACCTCTGCCAACGCTCTCCATATCCGTGCGGATCGTCCGGCTGAGGCATGGGTTGTCGGCCTGTCGGGTGCCAGTCGTGCCCGGTTCGCGGTCGTTCCCGGCGAGACAAGACACGCTCTTCCCGCGGGAGTCTATCTTGTCCGGATAGCCGACCAGACCTATAAGGTACGGATACGGAACTAAGCGTTGTTTGTTTGACGTGAGAGGGATGCCCTTGTTTCTCCTTGGGGAGAGCGGGGCATCCCTTCTTTTTTGTGGATATGTTTCTTAACATACATACCCGTAATCAATTGGTTAGCCGCAAATGCTTATCTTTGAGCTATCCCGATGTAAACGCTTACAATATGCTAGTCATTTAAACTCAATTATAGTATGAAACCGGAAGATTACATTACCAGAGAGGAGAAGTATGGTGCCCACAACTACCATCCTCTGCCGGTCGTTCTCAGAAGAGGCGAAGGCGTGTTCGTGTGGGACGTGGAAGGAAAACGTTATTTTGATTTCTTGTCTGGCTATTCTGCCTTGAGCCAAGGACATTGCCATCCTAAGATCGTGAAGGCCCTGATGGAGCAGGCGGAGAAGCTTACGCTCGTATCCCGTGCCTTTCATGCGGATATACTGGGTGAGTACATGGAATTTACCTGTAAGTTCTTCGGATATGACAAGCTCTTGCCGATGAATACGGGGGCCGAGGCGGTGGAGACGGCCTTGAAGCTTTGCCGCCGTTGGGGATACCGTCGGAAAGGGGTCGCTCCGGAGCGTGCGAAGATCGTGGTTTGTAGCGAGAATTTCCACGGACGTACGATCACGATTATCTCCATGAGCACCGATCCTAGTTCCTACGCCGATTTCGGCCCTTATACGCCCGGATTTATAAAGATACCCTATAATAAGGTGGATGCCTTGGCCGAGGCCTTGAAAGATCCCGATGTAGTAGGCTTCTTGGTGGAACCGATCCAAGGTGAGGCCGGGGTCGTGGTGCCCGGCGATGGTTATCTGCGGGCTTGCTATGATCTTTGCCATCAGCATAATGTGTTGTTTATCGCGGATGAGATACAGACAGGTATCGGTCGTACCGGTAAGTTATTGGCTTGTGATTACGAGGGGATTCGTCCGGACATCTTGATCTTGGGAAAGGCGTTGTCCGGTGGGGTCAGTCCGGTCTCGGCGGTATTGGCGGACGATGAGATCATGCTTACGATCGCTCCGGGAGAGCACGGTTCTACGTATGGTGGAAATCCGTTGGCGGCGAAAGTCGCTATCGCCGCCTTGGAGGTGGTACGTGACGAGCATTTGTCGGAGAATGCGTTTAAGATGGGTGAGCTGTTCCGTGGTGAGATGGAGCGGATTAATAATCCTATGATAAAGAAAGTACGGGGTAAGGGCTTGTTGAACGCTGTCGTGACGGAACCTAAAGATGGGAAGACGGCATGGGACATCTGTTTGGCGTTGAAGGAAAACGGCTTGATAGCCAAGCCTACCCACGATCATATCATCCGCTTCACGCCTCCTTTGGTGATTACTGAGGAGCAAATGATGGAAGCGATTGGCATTATACGAGATACGTTCGCTAAATTCTAGTGTATGAAGATAAATGTAATAGGCGTTCCCTTGAACCTGGGATGTGATCGGGAGGGCGTAGAGCGTGCCCCGAATCATCTGCGCGAACGGGGATTGATGAAGGTGATACGGAAGAATGGGCATAAAGCCTTTGACTTGGGTAATTTGTATGTACCCCCTGTTAGCGAGGCGGATAAGTTCGTACGGGGTAACAGCATGAAATATCTGGATGCGATCGTGGAGGTGAATACGAATCTGGCGGAGTTGGTTTATGATACATTGCGTGGAGGAGCGTTCCCCTTGGTGATTGGCGGGGATCATTCGCTGGGTTTAGGTAGCGCCTCGGGCGTGGGTAAATGTTATGATGATTTCGGTATTATCTGGCTGGACGCTCATGGGGATATCAATACCAGCGAGACTTCTCCCAGTGGTAATATCCACGGGATGCCTCTGAGTGCGTTGATGGGGATGGGAAGCGAGGAACTGGTGAATATCTACGCTCCCGGGAATAAGGTGAATCCGCAGAACGTATTCTTGGTCGGGACCCGCAGTCTGGATGAGGGCGAGTGGGATTTGATCGAGCGGGAGAAGCTGAGTGTCTATACGATGGAGACGATCCATCTGAAAGGCATCGGCTTCGTAGCTGAGGACATCAAGCGGAAATTGAAGGAACGGAAGATCCGCAACGTGCATTTCAGCATAGACGTGGATAGCATAGACCCCCGTTTCGCTCCGGGCACGGGAACTCGTGTGTGTGAGGGACTGATGCCGGATGAGTTTAATAACTTCGTGGATCATATGTTGTCTACGAATCTGGTTAAGTCGATGGATTTGGTAGAGCTGAATCCGGAGCTGGACGTGAACGAGCAGACCACAAACCTTTGTCTGCAGATCATCGATTATATTACCGCCCGTCTATAAGGAATCTAAATTCCATGGTTTATGATAAGAGTGTGAAAAGGAAGTCCCCTTGTTCCGGTTAAGACCGGATACGAGGGGACTTGAAAATACGATATGTCTATTGGTTTATTTCATTCTTCGGATATTGGCGTAATTGAAGCTATCGCTCAAGAAATCGTCCTCGCTGAATTTATAGCCTTGAGGGCCCCAGTTGCCCATAGCGAGCATGGCGATCATCTTCATCGGATTGAAACCGCTCATATCGCCGCCGGCGGCCGCTAGAGGAACGGACTCCATCAACTTGCGCATGGAATGTGGATAATTCTCGTTGATCACCATGTTGCGGTATAAGGCAAGGATTCCATCTCCTTGCTCCTTACGGTTCCAAGTCAGGATATATGTACCGTCGTTGGCTTCTGCTTTCGCTTGGAGATCGGGTAGTTTGGCGGAGTTGGCGTCTGCTATGATAAAGGTTACGAAACCTTCCTTGTCCACTTTAGGCATTTCTTTGTCGTAAATAGAGGCATACGAGTAGGTCTCGGCTGACCCAAGGCATATGGACCAGTATCGTACATCGGCGGTGGCGTATTCGCTTACGCTTTTAGGAGCCGTAGGAGGGATGAAACGGAAAGTTGCTACCTCCCCTTCGTTCAGTTTGATGCGGGCGAATAGGTATTCTGCCGGGCTGTTCGGGTACATTAGGCTCAGCGGGGCACGCATGAACGGGAGTTGCGGCAGGTCGGCGGAGAAATCCATCGGCGGCAAGTTCAACGATTCGTGGATGTTGCAGACCTCACGCTTCGGGAAATCTACTTCCTCACCTGTAGTCACATCGAAAGCTTGGATAGCAGGCATGTCCACGCCGCCATACTCATCGCCGCTATATTGTTTCGCCAAGTAAAGACGCATGAAAATGGAGACCATATTGACATCTTCCGGAAACTCGCATATGTTCTTCATCGAAGCACGTGCGCTGGCGGGGGTGTTAGCGGGAATGATATAAATCGTATAGCCATTTGCTCCGTAGTCATCTGTTTCCTTTACATAAGGGTTGATGGAGCTGTCGTCGGGTTGGATATTTACGTCTTCAATGCTGGATACGTCTATTTGGGTCTCGTCGTTATAAACCGTGAAGTTGAAGAAGCGTGACTTCGGGAACTTTCCAGTCAAACGAAGGCCGATGTTTGGATTATCTTTGTAAGAATAGGTGTATTCCCAATAATCGGCATAGATATCAGGAAAGGCCAGTAGGGTTTGATTGTCGCCTCGAAGCGTCTTGCCCCATTGTTCCTTGGGTTCCGGGTTGTTGATTTGAGGGGTATTCTCATCATCGTCGTCGCAAGCGGTGAACATACCCACAGTAAGGGCTACCAACATTAAGTAAAAAATCTTCTTCATGATTCTGTTCGTGAATTAAGCTGTTTGTTATTAAAATGAGAGCGCAAAAAGTATCTCATTTCCAATTAGGGTTGACCTATTGAAAATGAAATACCTTGGATAAGACCACAGAATCCTAGGAATGGAACAGCTAGAAGGGGTATCCGATAGCGAAGTGGTAACCCATGCCGTCCTTGAATTTCGGGATATTGTAATAGCCTTTCTTTCCGGTATCGTAAGGGAGATGCAGACCGATACCCACGTCGAAACGGATGACGATAAAGGTGAGGTCGTAACGCAGGCCGAAGCCGGTTCCCAAGGCTAGATCCTTGAGGAAGCTACCCCATTTCAGTTGTCCGCCGGGACGATCCGGATCGTTCCGGATCAGCCAGATGTTACCGCTGTCGAGGAAAGTGGCCCCATGCAGGTCGCCCAGGATCGGGAAGCGGTATTCGAGGTTGGCCTCGAATTTAAGATCACCCGTACGGTCGATGTAAGCGTATTTATTGTTATCGCTGTTTTGATAGTAGCGTCCGGGACCGATGCTGCGGATCGTAAAAGCACGGATGCTATTCGCTCCGCCGATGTAGAATTGCTCGTTATAAGGGGAGGTACGGGCGTTGCCGTAGCTATAAATAGCGCCGGCCATTAATCGGCCTACGAGATATTGCTTATGCCCGAGGGCGTAATTATAACGTATCTCGGCGGTTCCCTTGATGAATTGGGCGAAGGGGTTGCCGAGTAATTCCTTATCCTCTTTATTGAATTTCTTCCCGGCTAACGCATAAATCCCATCCAAGACAAGGCCCGCTTGGGTAACGGATGCCTGCCACCAAAGATGGTTCCGGCGACTGGTAATCGGGGAGTCATCATAGGTATAGGTATAGTTCATGGCCGGGATGAATTGATTTTGCAAACTCTTTTTTAGGGCCTTGTTCACGTTGGTAATGCTGTCGAACTCGTGCGTGGTATGCTGGAGCAAGTTGAACGTCAGCTTGAAAGGGGTGATGGAATGATGAGACGTGGCAGTAGGCTGGAACTCATACGAGGCGTCACCACCGAATGCCAGCAACTTGAAGAAACGGGCTCGGTTCATCTGGTCCGCATAGAGGCGGAAGGTGGTGCTGGCCGGGAAATTCATGTCCCGTTTGCTGAATGTAGGGAACAATACCCGTGGGAAAGTCAGCGTGGTAGTCAAGCCTAACTCATAACTGTTGATCTTGGAGTTGCTACCATCCAGCTTGTTGCCGGTCTGCCATTCGTAAGAGCCGCGGAGTTTCACGCCGAAGGTCTCGCCCCTCCGAAGACATTCCGTTTGGTCACGCTGAAAATGGCGCCCGGACCCACTTGGTCGTTGCTCTTGGCGGTAACGTTCAACTCGAGCTCGCCGTCTAATGGAAGATCGTAGACCGTATTGATCCGCAGATCCAGCGTATCTTGGCGGCGCATGGTATCACGGGGGGAATATTGCAACTCGGCATAACGGAAGATACCCAAGCGGGACAGGGCGGTTTGCGTCCGTTCCTGCGCCCGCTGGTTGTAAAGTTCCCCCGGCTTGAAATATAAACGGTTGTAAATGACCGAGGGGCGAACCCTTAGCTTGCCCTCATAATGGATCGTAAGGTCCTTATAGCGGATCGAGTCCGTGGGAGTCTCATTCTGGTAACCGTTTAGCCAGACGGATATATCCCCGAGCTTCCAAGGGCGGAGGGCCGAGGGGGGCAGGCTTTCCTTCGGGGCCACCCGTAAGGCCACTTTCCCGGGGTTCAACAAGGTATCCGCTTGATAGGTGATGAAATCGGGACGGAAATAGTAATAGCCGTTGTTACGGAGCAAGGACGAGATGCGTTCCCGCTCGGCTTGCAACTGGACGACATTGAAATTCTCTCCTTTGTGGAGGATACGATCGCCGATCGTGGCATCGATCAATGAGTCGGCACGGTGACGGATATGGACGTATTGGATGCTGTCTAGCGTATACGGATCGTTCATGGTGACGCTATATTCCAGCTTCGCCTTCCGGGGATTCTTGGGATCGGGTACGACCTCGAAAGAGGTCTCTCCATTGAAATAACCGTATTCGTTCAATAGGTTCCGGGCTACCTTGACACGGACTTCCGGGTTCACGGTGGTGATCAGCACCGGTTTCGACGCCAGCTTGTTGAAGATCCACTTGCCGACCTTCCCTTTCTTGTTCACGAAAGCGTTGTAGACCCACAGGCCGAAGGGGAAGGGCACCCGGATCGAGGAGCTTCCCAGCAAGGCGTTGTTGGGGGGATAGGCTAGGGCGGCCTCGACCTCTTCCAAGGCGGCTTCGCCGGGTTTGGTCTTATCCTCGTTCTTCACCTCTATTTTCTTGATACCGGTATATAGGACCGCTCCCTCGGGAAGGTTCTTCGTGGTGGAGCAAGAGGTGAGTAAGAAGGCCAGCAGCCCGAGTAGCGCCAGCGACGATAGGATCGCTCTTTGGGTAGACACCCCCCTCGCCCTGGGGAAGTATCCTTCCCTGCTTTGGGAAGGCATGTTTCCCTGCTCTGGGAAGGCATGTTTCCCTGCTCTAGGAGGGCATCCTTCCTAAAATATATTAAAACATTTTTCATATTCATTCCTTTTCTGTTTCCTCTTTCACTGGTTTCACTTTCGTTTTCTTGAAGTTGAATAGCTCCCTGAGATGCATCATTTTCTTGCGGAGCACGATACCGGCTCCGGTCTCCGTGATCTCGCCTTCCAGCAGGCTCTCGTAGTTCTTGTCGTGGAAAAGTTTGACGTAACGGGAGCCACTGCTGTCTAACCGATATTCTACGGATACGTTATCGATGAACGGCTGCGCCTGTCCATTGTTAATGTTCTCGCCGGTAGAGATACGGCCGCCTAGAACCACACGGATACGGTCATTATAGAATCGCTTGGCGAAGCGGAAGGAGTAGTCGGTACGGGTACCACCTCCGGCGTCGCCATTATCGTCGTACGTCTCCATGCCGAAGCTGATATCCACGGATTTCAAGGCGCTTCCGGCGATGTTGTTGATCTCGCTTTGCAAGAAGCTGGTCAAGGCGTCTCCCATATTTACGTTCACCTTGCCGCCACCACCGCCTCCGCCGAGGTACATACCGGTCACGAGCATGCTGACAGCCAGCTTCGCCCGTTCCTCCGGGCCTTTCGAGGTCAGTTCCTCCTGCATCGCCATGTCTTCCGGGGCGGTGAGGGTAAATTGCAACCCTAGGTTCTCCAGTTGTTGGGTCAGTTCGATGCCTACGTCGAAATTCACCAAGCGGGGCGATGATTGCCCGGTTAGGGTGACGGACGTACGGACTCGCTCGGTAGCCGTAAGGTTCAAGGTCGGGTCCATGGGGTTACCCGTCCATTGCACGTAGCTACCCTCTTGTACGTTGAACTCCTTCAATGGGATCACCGGGATGGAGTACTTGATGGTTCCCCCGGATAGCGTGTAGCGTCCGTTCAAGAACATATCGCCTTGCGGGGTATACTGGAAGGAAAGATCGCCGCCACCCTCCAGATTGATATGGTTGGACTGGTCGGGACTTAAATCCACGTTCGCTTGTACGGCGGGATCGATGTGGATCGTCATCAGCATGTCCATGCCTCCCATCGGCAACGGGGGTTTACGAGGCATGCGCCGGCGTAAGGTATCCGTGAAAGAGGTGAAGGTTACCATGTCCGACATACGGTCTTGCACGGTCAGCGGGGAGTCTTTCAGCACGTAGGTGATATTCGTCCCGCCCAATAATTGCAAGTCGCCTCGCATGGTCAAGGCATCCAACGGCCCGCGTACGGTAGAATTCAGGTTGACGAACAGCTTTCCGTAGACAAGGCTTTCTTCGTTTTTCTTAACGTTCAGCAGTTGCAAGTTATTCGCCGTTAGTTTAAGATTGGCGGTCATGCGGGATAAATTGTTGAAATCCACTTCTCCGTTGATGATAAACGGATTCTTGTTGTATGCGTAAATACCATATTGGTTGAACAAGATCCGGTTGTTCTTTATTTCTATCTTTTTATCGTCGAAACGGAAGGTAGAACCTGCGGCGCCTACATAAACGGAGGCGGTATCGAGAATCAGATATCCCTCGGCCATGGGTTTATCGCTTTGTCCGCTGATAGCGAGCGTACCATCGAGGTCTCCGCCCATTTTCGCCATATCATCCGGAATGAACGGGTTGGCGATATCCAAGGGGAAGTGCATGAACTCGACAGTACCGCTGATATGGTCGGTCTCGCCCATCTGGTATAAGGCGGTAATGGCACTCACCTCTTTCCGGTCCCGGAAAAGGTGCATATCCACTTGATGGTTCCCCTGCTCTAAAGGTAGATAGACTGCGTTGAACATGAGTTCGCCGACCCGCTCGTTCTCATAATACAGATCATCAATGTTCATATCCGCCACGACCATGAAGGCCGAGTCGGAAGGAGCGTACTGGAAATCGGCGTTCAATATACCTTTCATCGGCGGGATATAGCTGAATGCGTTGGAGATAACCCCAAGGTCGATCTGGTTCAACTCGGCGTGGACTTCCTCCATCTCGTCACTTTCCGCTTGGGAGTGTATCCACAAGGCGGCGTTATTATCTCCGCTGAGTCGCAGGTTCGCCTCGATATCCTTCATGCTGCGTACCACGACGTAATTATCCGGGTTCAGCTTGAAAGGGCGGAACGCTATGATCGGGTCATCGGGGAAGAGATGGAACTTGACCCCGTTCTGTATCTTATCGGCCCGGATTCCGAGCAACAAGCCGGTCTCGCCTTTCCCGTCCTTGAAATAAAGGCGGGCGTCGCCGAAGCCATAACGTATTTGCCCGTCCAGCCCGGCGCTGAAAGGTTGTTGCTGCCTGTATTTATTCTTGATCACTTGGGCGCTATAGAGTAATCCGAGCGAATCTTGGTGCATCTCTGCCCGGATGGTATCGATCTGCATCGTATCCCGTGCCAGATCGTAAATGGAGGCATCCATGCGTATACCCGTTTCCGGAGAGGTATAGGCGTTCATGGCGATGCTCTTGAAATCTACGTAATAGGTTTGGAGATAGTTGTAGATCGGATTGTCCTGTCCTGCCTGTACCTCAAGGTACATATCGGGGAGGAGCGGGCGAAGTCCAGATTGACAGTCGAGTCCCGTTCCAATTGGAGGGTGATATCGTTCGATACCTTAGTCAACTTATCCGTGATGTGGTGTATGCAATCATTACCCGTGAGGATGATCCCTAAATCCCCGGCGTGGAAAGACACACGGGTGGTATCGATATCCGTCCGGGCATGCAAGGTCAGCGTTTTCGGCTTGAAACTTTGTTTTGGGGTGACGACCTCCCAGTTTCCTAACGTAACGTCGATCGTGTTATCTTCATCCAGATTACTTTCTACCTCTGCGAAGAGCTGGAAAGAGGTGGCGAAGGGATTTGCCATTAAGTGCATACCCTGTAAATCCATGTTCTCCACATCCGCTATCAACATCGCCTTCACCTCGTGCTTGTGGAGGGTCGCGTTTAAGGAGACATCCATTTTCGCCAACGGGTATTTGCTAAGCAGATCCACTTTCAGTAAGTTCTTTTCCAGAGAGCCATCGATGGATACGTCTGATACCGATGAGGCGCCGTAGCGTATATCCGATATCTTACCGTCCAGTTTGGCCCATGTACGTTCAGAGAAAGGGTCTGTGCCCCGGCCTTCTGCTTTAACAGAGGCGGTCAGCCAAAATAGAGAGTCTTTGGGCATGAAATGGGTAGGTTCCAGACTGTCTATCCGTAAATTAGCTTCATAAGCCAGTTGCACCGGATTATAGCGGGCGGTCAGACCTACTTTGCCTTTATCTTGGGTAAGAACAAGCTCGGTGCGGTATTCTTGATTTGCGACTGTAGCTTCCCCCTTCAACTGAATTCCTGCCGGAATGGCAAATTGATCCCGTTGGGAGGCGGGAAGCATCGCCAGCAAAAAGTCCAGATTACCGGATCGAGCCTTTAACTGAATCTCACCGGTTCGCCGGATGCTATCCGTCACGGACTCCATGCTACCCGTGACGTTCATCTGAAACGCTCCCGGCAGCATGATATCGCCTTGTGTGATACGTATACTGGAGAGGTTGCCTTCTACGCCAGCCGTAATAGCGAGAGGCTTGTCCGGATAGGCTTTCTTGAAATCCTCCGGTAGGGAACCTGCCGCTATCAATAAATCTTCTTTCCCCAACGAGGCGTTTAACAGGGCTTTCATGCTACCTTGTGGGTGGTCCTCGAGGGAGCTCCAAGGGATAGTCGCTGTCAATCTCACTTCGGAATTTGGTGTCTGGAGAAGTAGGTCCGGTACGTCTATCTGTTCATGGTCACTCCGGACATTTCCTGCTAATGCCGAAACCTTGAGGCCGGAACGTTCTTCCACGAAGAATTCCTTGATGTGGGCGTTTATTTCTTTTCCTTGATATAAGATGGAATCGATAGAGGTGTTCAGGTTCGTTAAACTAATATGGGAGAAATCGAGTCCTTGCTCGGGTGCCGCGTAATTCCCGTCATAAGCGAATGTAGAATTCGTTATGTCAAAGTTTCTCGCCTTATATTGTTCCGCTCCAAGATCTACGAGGCCGTTATTTAGCCCGGCTTTATTTACGAAAGCCGTAAGGCGTAAGGAATCCGAGGGCATTTGTAGGGCGAAGGCTACCCGGTCCAAACTGATTTTATCCAGCTTGAGTACCCAGTTCAGAGGTGTGGAAGTCGTGTCTTCTTTCGAGGTTGAATCATTTAATAGAAGGGTAATGGCGGTATCGGATAAATCTACGGTATTAAATGTAGCTTTCTCCTCGGACAGGTCTATACGATCGGCGTGCAGGTAAAGCTTTCCCAAGAATCCTTTGATTTCCATACCTTCAATCATAGTCCCGGTGTTAACCTTTACGTTCCGGAGGTCGATCGCCTCTACCAATACTTGCTTCCGCAAAAGAGGAAGGGCACGAACCCGTACCGTCAAGCTCTGTAAACTCAACAAGGTATCGGCGGGAGGATTTACGACCTCGACACCCTTAACCGTAAGGTCTAACGGGAAAGATAGCCTAATCTGCTCGATCCCGATTTGCATACCAGTCACTTTTCCCGCGTATTCGGTCGCTTTCCGTACCGCGAAGTTTTGGAAAGGAGGTATATATAGTAATATAGAGAGTAACAATACCAATGCGATCGGTATTAGGCATATCACTCCTATCCGTTTAATCCATACTCTCATGTTGATACGTTTCTCTTTTTCTTATTTGTTTATTTGCCTGTTTTTATGACGATCGCTCCGTTCGCGCCTCTCACCCCGTATTCACCTGCGTCTTTCAATACTTTTAATTCCGAGACATCTTCGACGGGAATCGTGTTTAGAACAGATAGGTCCATCGGTATACCGTCTACCACTACTAGCGGGTCACTAGGACTGTTTAGGGAAACACTCGCACGGATGCGTACGGAACCATCGGCGAATGTTATGCCACTCATCCTTCGTAGTAGGCAATAGAGATCCCGGCATCCGGTTTTCTGTATCTCTTCTTTATTCATAACGCTTGAGCTTACTATTTTGTTTCGTTCCCTTTCCATAATTTCTTTCAGGGCCTCATCCGGTTCAAAACTACGCTTGCGTTGAATGTGCTATTCTCTAAAGTAATGGTTATATAATTGTATCCGTTGACTGGGACTTTGACTACATTTCTTGTTTTCTTAATAGTGACGAACAAGGTATCATTCAGGTTAGCCCCCGGGATGGTGAATACGCCATGTTTGTTCGTTTTCACGGTGATCGGATTCTGACTGCCTAGCGTGACCGGATAGCGTTTGATTATTTTATCGCTGATGTCACGCAATACACCGACTAAAGTATCATTCTGTGCCAAAAGTATTTGACTGCTGAATGATAAGATGATGATTGAAAGATAATGTATTGTTTTCATAGCTCAATCTTTTTAGCTGAACATAACACAAAGATAATATAATATTTCTTAAAGGCAGAGTTTTAGGGCAAATTCGTAATAGGTATTATTTTTTACGTTTCTATGTGGTCTCATTTGTCGCTAAAATGAGATTACTATAAATGGAAATCATTACATTTGCCAAAATAAAATGAACGGTATGGAATTAGATTTAGCCTATTTGTGTAAGGAGGTTCGAGAAATAGCTCGTGCTTCTGCGACATTCTTAAAAGAAGAACGCCGAAAGTTTGACCGGAACTTAGTGGAGGAAAAAAGTGCTCATAACTATGTATCTTATGTGGATAAAGAATCGGAACGACAGATCATAGAGGCTTTGTCTACTTTGCTACCCGAGGCTGGTTTTATCGCGGAGGAAGGCTCTGGAAGTTTGACCGATGAGGAATATTGTTGGGTAATTGATCCATTGGACGGTACTTCAAACTATATTCATGATATCGCGCCTTATTGCGTGAGTATCGCTTTAAGAAATCGGAAGGAGTTATTGTTAGGAGTAGTCTATGAGGTGTGTAGGGACGAGTGTTTCTATGCCGTGAAAGGCGGTAAGGCTTACTTGGATGGGAATGAGATACATGTATCGGATGTCTCAGTACTGGATAACGCTTTCATTGCGTTGGGTTTCCCTTATAACTCTGATGCTTATCATCCGGTAGCCGGTCATTTGGTTGATAGGTTGTATGGTTTTGCGGGAGGTACCCGTTTGATGGGATCTGCCGCCGCTGAACTGTGTTATGTGGCAGCAGGACGTTTTGATGCCCGTATAGAGGCCTTTTTAGGCCCTTGGGACGTAGCTGCTGGTGCCTTGATTTTATTGCAGGCCGGAGGAAAAATATCGGATTTCAATGGCGGAGGGAACTGGGTTTCTGGTGAGCAGGTAGTTGCCAGCAATGGCAAGATTCATTCTCTTGCGTTGTCTTTGTTGCCCTAATACTAGGGTAATCCTGCGTATTCTAGTGCTTCTGTGTGTATTTAAAAGGTAAAAGAGTTTAAACTTACTTCTTATTTGCGGGGTGTTTGATCCGTTTTGATTTTCAAAACAGATGGAGGAATACAAATACCCGTAAATCCTTGTATGTGTCTAATTCAGTAAAAATCAAGACTTTTAGGATTAGAGATTTTACTTACATTTGTGGAAAATAAAAATGTTACAGAGTATGAAAAACAATCTATACGTCTTTTTTTTCTGTTCTTTATTACTGGACTAATGTCATGTAGCCATCACTCAGGTCTATATGAACATGCGGAAAAGATAATGTCCCAACATCCCGATAGCGTTTTAACATTGCTATCAACAATACAAGATGTAAATGATCTTTCAGAAAAGGATCGTGCTATGTACTACCTACTTTTGACAGAAGCTCAAAATAAGACTTATATCAAACCTACTTCAGATTCGTTAATTACAATAGCAGTTGAATTTTTTTTGATAAAACGGAAGATTGGGAAAGAAAAAGCAAAAGCTTGGTATTATAGAGGGAGAATAAACCAAGACCTAGGTGATGCTCTTCATGCGCAGGATTATTATTTGAAAGCGTTACAGGATGAGAGTAAGGTAGAAGATCATGCGCTACTAGGACGAATATATAATAGCATAGGAATGTTATATACATATCAAAATGTGTATGAAAAGGCTCTTCCTTACCAAAGGAAGGTTAGATCGCTTTGCTTTAATGCAAGATTCTGTTGGTATATCGTATGTTTTGAGAGATATAGGGAGAACTTTTACTGCTTTAGAAAAGAATGATAGTGCAATAGCATATTATGAACAAGCTCTTCTTGTTTGTAATAATCGTAATAAGCCTTTGGTGTATGGAGAATTAGCCAGTTTGTATATAGATAAAGGAGAATATTTAAAAAGTTATAAATATATACAGAAAGTTTTGAGTTCTCCCTCAAAAAGAATTTTGTTGGATCCTACATATCTTACTTTAGGAAAACTTTTCCATAAAACAAATCAGATAGATTCTGCCTATTTTTATTTACGACTTTGTACAAATAGCCCTATTCTTAAAACACGTGCGGGTGCTTTTTACTATTTGGCGCGATTAGAATTAGAAAAAAAAAAGCATTGGAAGTATTATGCTATCAATCAGATACAATATGAAGAATTGAGAGATTCTATTAATTTGATTAAGCAGACTGAGTCAATTCGTAAAATGGAGAGTTTATATGATTATCATCAAGCTGAATCAAAATTTTTTGAAAGCGAAGATTTTGCTTGATAAAATGAAGATAAGATATTTATATATGTGTTTGTTTGGTGGAATTTGTCTGATTTGTGTTGTAATGGGGGCAATATGTGTATATTTTTCTCTGAAAAGAAAAAAAGATGAAACTGTGTGAGCAACGAGAAAGACTATTTGCTCTAAAGAAGAAGAGAGACGAAGATCAAATACGTCTTGAGCATAATGAAAAGATGATCCAGTGCTTGGAAAAGCAACTGGAAGAGTCTTCCATGGCCTATACTGAAAAAAAGATAAAGAACTTATGGCTTTGCAAAAATTAAAATTAGAAGCTGAAAATCAGACTTTAAAATGCGTTAAAACGGAAAAGCAGCTTCTGATTGAGGAATTTTGTATGTCGGATATTTATTATAGATTCCACCTTAAAGAAGAATGGAGGCCTAAAGAAGAGGATTGGGATGAGTTGTTTAAGGCTATAGATAATACATATGACAATTTTACTCATCGTTTAATGGGTGTCGCTCCTAGATTAACGATGACAGAATTGCGGGTTAGCTGTTTAATTAAAGCAAATGTTCCTCCTGTTACTATTGCTATGTTGATTGTGACAACTCCAACTAATGTTTCAATGATAAGGAAACGATTATATGATAAAATTCACTCAGAGAAAGGTTCTTCTGAGAAGTTTGATAAGTTTATACGTGACTTTTAATAGGATTGTGCATAATTTGTGCAATTAGTAATGCCTTGCTTTTTAACTAATCATGCTATGTTTGTTTCACAATTAATACACATTTGTTATGAGAAATGCATTTAAATTTGCTGTTTTAGCAGTTATGTTGTTTTTAGTTCAGTTTTCTTTTGCGGATACTATCCCTACAGAAGGACAATGGAATGAGGAGGATTATTATCGTTCCGTTAACACAAACCGTCCTCCAGTTGTATCAATCGAAGGAGACATCCTTTCCTTGCTTTGAAAATGCTTTATCAAACTTGACCGTATGTGTCATGAATGATAAAGGAGTGAAAGTCTATGAAGATGTTGTTTCTTCAGAGGCAGGTGGAACTTATTCTTTCTCTTTAGCGGGAGAAGTAAATGGCCAGTATCAGGTTGTGTTGTTACATCGGTTGGGACACTTGACCGGTAACTTTACCTTGGAATAAAAAATTAAGAGGTTTTGTAAGAAGAAAGAGCTGTTAAGCTTCTCGGTAAAATGGGAAGCACAGCTCTTTTTTTTTGGACAACTGTACCATATACGAATCTTTACTTGAATACGTAGCTATGTACATGCTTTACCGCTAAACGTATCATTAATCAGCCGGGAGCCATTCTGTTTATTGTATATTTCTTGAAAATAGGCTTCATTGTAGCCTGCTTTACTATCCATAGAAATAGTGATTAGTATTAATAGAAATTCAAAATACTATGGATACTAATCGGAGCTTGGATAGATACGATTTTATTGTATGTTGATTATTAGGTGTATAGGTAATAGTTTGGAAATATTAGACTTATTGTGCTTTTTAAGAGATCAAATTTGGTGTGGTTGGGCTATTTTTATTTCCAAGTGGTGTTATTTCATGACTATATTATAACTTGAAAAATTCATAGTTATGAAATTCACAACTCATAACTATGTTTTAAAAAAAACATAACTATGAAATTTTATAGGATTTAGCTGTTAAAATCAATATGGATTTCCCCCTTGTCTAAGAAATGACAGGACAATACTATTATATATGCCGTTTATTCTGTATTTTTTGCCAGAAAAATTAGCAGACATGGCTGAAAGCAAAGTTGAACACCTATTGGATAGCATTCATTTTCCGGAAGACCTGAGACATTTGTCACAGGATAAGTTGGAGCAGGTATGTGCCGATTTGCGTCAATATATTATCGATGTTTTGTCTGAGAATCCTGGTCACCTAGGTGCAAGCCTTGGTACGGTAGAGCTGACAGTCGCCCTTCATTATGTATTCAATACCCCCTATGACCGTATTGTCTGGGATGTCGGGCATCAAGCTTATGGACATAAAATACTTACAGGAAGGAAAGATATTTTCCATACGCTCCGTAAGTTTAAAGGAATTAGCGGATTCCCTAATCCTGCGGAAAGTGAGTATGACGCTTTTATCGCCGGACACGCCTCAAATTCAATCTCTGCGGCGATGGGTATGTCGGTAGCCTCGGCCTTGAAGAAGGAACTGGATCGCCATGTGATCGCCGTGATTGGGGATGGCGCTATGACCGGAGGACTCGCCTTCGAGGGGTTGAATAATGCGTCTGCCAACCCTAATAATTTGTTGATTATCCTGAATGATAACGATATGGCGATAGATCATAGCGTAGGTGGTCTTAGCCAGTATTTAGTGGATATAACGACGAGTCAAGCCTATAATAAAATGAGATACGATGTGTATCGAGGCTTAAAGAAGATCAAGCTCATCAATAACGATCGCCGGGAAAACATCTTACGTTTTAACAATAGCCTTAAAGCATTGCTTACCCAGCAACATAATTTATTTGAAGGCTTCAGCATCCGTTACTTTGGTCCGGTGGATGGGCATGATGTAAATTATCTGGTGAAGGTATTGAATGATATAAAAAGATATGCAAGGCCCTAAGCTGTTGCACATCAAAACGAAAAAAAAGGAAAAGGCTTTAAACCTGCGGAAGAGTCCGCTACGGAATGGCATGCTCCCGGAAAGTTCAATAAGGAAACCGGCCAGCGTATTATCGTTCGTAAATTAGATGAGCCTCAATTATATCAAGACGTATTCGGTCATACATTGGTAGAGCTTGCGGAGAAAGATGAACGTATTGTAGGCGTAACTCCGGCTATGCCTTCCGGTTGCTCGATGACCTATATGATGAAAGCCTTCCCGGATCGTGCGTTTGACGTGGGAATTGCGGAAGGACATTCCGTAACTTTCTCTGCCGGATTAGCAAAGGAGGGAATGATACCTTTCTGCAACGTGTATTCCTCGTTTATGCAGCGTGCGTATGATATGGTTATCCATGATGTAGCTTTGCAAAAACTACATATGGTGATCTGTCTGGATCGTGCGGGATTAGTGGGAGAGGATGGAGCTACACATCATGGCGTGTTTGATTTAGCATATCTTCGTCCGATACCGAATTTGGTAATCGCTTCCCCATTGAATGAGTTGGATTTACGGAATTTGATGTATACAGGCTATGCCGCTTTTGATGGCCCGTTCGTAATCCGTTACCCTAGAGGTAAGGGGAGATGAAAGATTGGCGTAACGAGATGCAAGTATTGCCTATCGGAAAAGGGAAAAAGTTGCGTGACGGGGATGATATCGCCGTACTTTCTATCGGACCGATCGGAAACGAGGTGATCAAAGCCATCGAGATGGTGAAAGAAGAGGGGGTATCGATAGCCCATTACGATAGGATCTACTTGAAACCGTTGGATGAGGAGCTGTTGCATGAGATCGGGCGGAAATATAACCGTATTATTACGGTAGAGAATGGAGTGATAAAAGGTGGTTTTGGTAGCGCTGTCCTTGAGTTTATGGCAGACAATGGCTATACGCCTCATGTAAAGCGTATCGGAGTGCCGGATGCGTTTATCGAGCATGGTTCTATACCGGAACTGTATCAATTATGTGGTATGGATGCCGAGAGCATTGCGAAACAGTTGAAAAAGGAGAATTGATTATTGTCAATTAATAAAATATGAAAATTGTCATAGCCGGTGCGGGAGAAGTAGGTACACATTTAGCGAAAATGTTATCTCAAGAGAATCAGGATATCATTTTGATGGATCCGAATGAGGAACGGCTGAATTTCTCAAAATCTAGCATGGAGATTCTCCCTATGGTCGGGAATCCGACCTCGCTTAGAGATTTGGAGGAAGCGGGGATCAAGAAAGCGGACTTGTTCGTAAGTGTTACTCCCGAGGAGACTACCAATGTGACGGCTTGTATGTTGGCTCATAATCTAGGAGCGCATCGTACGTTGGCCCGAATCAATAACTACGAATATTTATTACCCAAAAATAAAGAACTTTTCGAGAAACTGGGAATCAACTCGATGATTTACCCTGAGATGTTGGCGGCTAAGGAGATCGTGACAGCTGTGCGCCGTCCGTGGACACGCCAATATTGGGAGCTGTTTGGTGGAGCTTTAATTCTGATAGGTGTTAAAGTTCGGGATAATTCCCGTTTGGTGAACCGGGTATTGGCCGAATTGCTAAATGAGCAGAAGCTATATCATATTGTCGCTATTAAGCGAAAGAACGAGACGATAATCCCCGTGGTACGGACCGGATAGAGTCTGGTGACATCGTATTCTTTACGACGACCCGATCTCATATAGAGGATGTGCGCTTACTGGCCGGGAAGAAAGATCCGGAAGTAAAGAAGGTTATTATTATGGGAGGAAGCCGTATCGCTATCCGTGCTTGCCAATATTTACCGAATAACATCCGGGTAAAAGTAATTGAGGCTAATAAAGAGAAAAGTCATCGAATCGCTGAGGTAGTGCCTAGTAATGTATTGATTATAAACGGAGACGGCCGTGATACTGATTTGTTGATGCAAGAAGGCATCAAGGATGCGCAGACTTTTATAGCTTTGACGGAAAATTCCAGCACGAATATATTGGCATGTCTGGCCGCTAAGCGTTTAGGTGTGTTTAAGACAATCGCTAAGATTGAGAATATTGATTATATCCAATTGGCGGAAAGTATGGACATCGGTTCGGTTATCAACAAAAAGCTGATAGCGGCCAGCCATATCTATCAATTTCTTCTGGATGCGGATGTCTCTAACGTGAAATGTTTGACCTTTGCGAATGCGGATGTAGCGGAGTTGGTGGCTCGACCGGATTCAAAGATTACCAAGAAACAAGTCAAGGATCTCCGTCTGCCGAAAGATATGACTCTCGGTGGGTTGATTCGTGACGGTGAACCTATGATGATCAAGGGTGATACTCAGATACGGCATACGATCATGTTGTCGTATTCTGCTTGGATACGGCTATGCGTAAGCTGGAGGACTACTTTAACTAGTTGATAGTTATGTTGAACGTACGTTTTATAGTGAAGATGCTAGGGGTGATGTTCATCCTTGAGACTTTTTTTTATGCTGGCTGCTACTGTCGTAGCCTTCCTTTATCGGGGGAGTGATGTATATCCGCTTCTTATTTCAAGCGGAATCTTATTCGGGACCGGTTTTTTGTTCTACTCTATGGGCTTTAAGGCGAATGAACACTCGGCCGGCCGGCGGGAAGGAATGTTGATCGTGACATTGACATGGATTTTATTCTCTTTATTTGGAATGTTACCATTCTATATAGGAGGATATATAGATAATGTGACCGATGCCTTTTTCGAGACCATGTCCGGATTTACGACTACAGGCTCTACTATTTTAACGAATATAGAGGCGTTGCCTAAAGGTGTCCTGTTCTGGCGAAGTCTTACGCAGTGGCAGGGAGGTATCGGTATGGTCGTATTCACCGTGGCTTTGATGCCTATTTTCGGGGGTGGTGCCTCGCAGATGTTTGATGCCGAAACGCCCGGTATAACCCATGAACGTTTTCGTCCTCGTATTACGCAAGTCGCTAAACGCCTGTGGGGGGTGTATGTTTTTCTGACACTTTTTTTAGTCGGCCTTTTATGGGCTGGTCCGATGAATTTGTATGATGCGGTAAATCATGCGTTCACGGCTATATCTACTGGTGGATATTCAACCAAAAACGCAAGTATCGCTTATTGGAATTCCTCTTATATAGAGTATGTAATAACTATTTTCATGTTTATCGGAGCTACCAATATGACATTGGTTTATTTCTGTTTTAATGGAAATGTGAAGAAATTGATTAAAGATGAGGAGTTTCGCTGGTTTTTCTTTTTTGTTTTAGGCGCTATTATCGTTGTCATGGTGTGGATCTTGTACCTTGGATTCGCCTCGGATGTAGAGAATGCGTTCCGTAAGGCGGCTTTCCAAGTGGTGACCTTGGTTTCTACGTGTGGATTCGCTACGGATGACTATATTCCTTGGGGACCGTTTTTCTGGTTTATCGCATTGATCTTGATGTTTATTTGTGGATGCGCCGGATCTACTTGCGGTGGCTTGAAGATGGGACGCTTCGTTATTTTAACGAAGAATCTCTCCAATGAATTTAAGAAACAGACACATCCCCATGCGGTGATTCCAGTACGAATGAACGGGCATGTCGTATCTGGTGATATCGTACATCGTGTGTTAGCTTTTGTGTTCGCTTATATTACGTTAATCGTGGTGAGCTGTTTGGCTTTATCTTTGGATGGGATGGGATTTTCGGAGGCGATTGGTGCCGCTGTTTCTGCTATAAGTAACGTAGGGCCCGGCTTGGGAACGCTTGGTCCGGTAAGTAATTTTGCGGATGTCCCCACGGTGTCGAAATGGTTTCTGTCTTTTTTGATGTTAACAGGGCGTCTGGAGATATTTACGGTATTAACGATATTAGTCCCCGGTTTTTGGAAACAGTAAAATTATTGAAAATGAAAAGTATACAGGTCATTGCTAGTCTGCTGTGTGGTATTCTGTATTGTGGGATTTCTTTAAATGCCCAGAATGTATTGAAAGCAACGGGTTGGATGCCAGAGCACACATTTACTTCCGGAATAGAAGGTCCGGCTGTAGATAGCGAAGGAAATTTATATGCCGTAAATTATAAGAAAGAAGGGACGATCGGTATTGTACGCCCAGATGGTAGCCATGGCTGTTTTCTCGTTTTGCCGGAAGGATCTACCGGAAATAGTATCCGCTTCGGGAAAGATGGAAATATGTACGTGGCGGATTATACAGGGCATAATATCTTAAAAGTGGATATGAAATCTAAGAAGATCAGCGTATTCGCTCATGAGCCAAAGATGAATCAACCAAACGATATTGCATTTGCCCCCAATGGAAATATGTATGCGAGTGACCCGGATTGGCCGAATCAAAAAGGCCAACTTTGGTTGATTACCCCGGATGCGAAAGTCTCCTTATTGGAGACGAATATGGGAACGACTAATGGCATCGCTGTGAGTGAGGATGGTAAACGCTTGTACGTTAATGAATCTGCCCAATTAAAAGTCTGGGTATATGATATATGCCCGGATGGTACTTTAAGGAATAAACGTCTATTTCATACTTTTGAGGGGTACGGTATGGATGGTATGAAGTGTGACGAGAAAGGAAATCTTTATATTTGCCGTTATGATAAGGGCACTATAGCTTTGTTAAATCCGCAAGGAGATTTAGTTGAAGAGATTCAATTGACAGGAAAACAGCCGTCTAACTTAACATTTGGAGGACCTGATCATCGTCAATGTTATGTGACATTGCAGGATCGGGGTTGTTTTGAAACCTTTAAGGTTCCTTATCCGGGAAAAGAATGGTAACCCGATATACGTTTTTGATTAATTTTGCGTTATAATAGGTACGGAATATTAAAAAGATATATAGATGATAGAATATATAAAGGGTGAAATCGTGGAACTTACACCTACACGTATGATTTTGGAGTGTGGTGGTATAGGCTACGAGCTGAATATATCCTTGAATACATATAGTGCGTTTGGGAACAAGACTACCGGAAAAATATATATATATGAGGTAATCCGGGAAGATGCTCATTTACTATTTGGCTTTGCCGAGAAAATCGAAAGGGAGTTGTTCCTTTTGCTTACTTCCGTTTCTGGAGTGGGACCGAATACCGCACGCATGATCCTTTCTTCTCTGCCGCCATCCGAATTGGTTCAAGTGATCGGTTCGAAGAATGAGGCCGCATTGACTGCCGTGAAAGGGATTGGTTTGAAGACGGCCCAGCGTATCTTGGTAGATTTGAAAAATAAGGTGAAACCTATGGAGAGTATGGCCGGAAACTTGCCGGAGGCATCAATCTCTAATGGAGCGGTAACCGAGGAGGCCGTAGCCGCATTGGTTATGTTGGGTTTCCAGAAAGCGGCTTCGCAAAAAGCGGTATCCGCTATTTTGAAAGGCTCGCCCACTTTAGCTGTGGAACAAGTAATTAAAACTGCGCTTAGAATGCTTTGATAATTGACAATTGAGGATTAACGATTAACAATTGACAATTAAATGAGAAAATGAGAAAACGAATACTGAAATATTCCATATGGATCGTTGTATTATTGTTTGGTGTCGGCTTGTATTCGCTGAATGCTGATTACCTTGCGTATACATCATCTTTGCCGGAATTGGAGTTGCTGGAAGCTCCGGAGGATACGATTCCTCCCCGTTATCCGGTAGCTAAAACTACACCGGAGGAATATCAAGATATCGTGAAACAATCACCTGCCGATTTGCGTGATCCGGAGAATGTCAAGACTACGATTGAGTATGATTTAAAGACGAATACGTATATTGTCCGTACGAAATTAGGCGATATGGAGATTGGTACGCCGATGAGTTTAACCCCAGCGGAATACCAAGATTATTCTATCAACAATCACTTCGTTCCTATTTCCGCCAAAAGAACGAGGAAGAATTCCAAAAAGCTACGAATAAACAGTTCAACTTAACCGATATGCAGTTTAATATCGGTGCGGCGGAACGTATTTTCGGCCCCGGTGGAGTACGTGTAAGAACACAAGGTTCGGCCGAGATCACGATGGGATTGAAGACGAATAAGAATAATGATCCTTCTCTTCCGGAGCGTTCCCGTAAACGTACTTTCTTCAATTTTGACGAGAGTGTGCAGTTAAATGTACAAGCCTCGGTGGGTAGCAAGGTGAATTTCGGAATGAATTACAATACCGAGACCTCTTTTGATTTCGATTCCAAAAAATTGAAGTTGGCGTATACAGGCGAGGAGGATGAGATTATCAAGTCGTTAGAAGCCGGTAACGTGAGCATGAATACCAGCAATTCCTTGATTAATGGAGGTGCGGCTTTATTTGGTATGAAAGCGGATTTACAATTTGGTAAGTTGCGAGTGAACGCCTTGTTTGCCCAGCAGGAATCTGAATCCAAGACGGTTAGCTCAAAAGGGGGCGTGCAAACGAAGCCCTTCGAGATCAAGGTGGATGAATACGACGAGAACCGTCACTTCTTCTTGGGCCATTATTTCTATGATAACTACGATAAGTTTATGGAGTCTTTGCCTACCGTCACCTCCGGTATCGAGATCTCTAAGATAGAAGTGTGGGTGACCAATAAACGAGGTAATTATGACCAGTCCCGCAATATCGTAGCTTTCACCGATTTGGGAGAAAATGAATCTCGTAATATCGGTAATACTGCGTTGGTGATGCCTTCCGGAACGGACAGACGTCCGAATAATTCCGCAAACAATTTATATACGACTTTAACCACTCAATTTACGGATGCCCGAAAGATAAGTATGGTTAATGATGCGTTGAAAGGCTCCATGGAGGGAGGACGGGATTTTGAAAAAATCGAGAGTGCCCGTTTGCTAGAGTCATCTGAGTATACATTAAACAAGAAATTGGGTTATATTTCTTTGAGGACTCAGTTACAGGCTGATGAGGTATTGGGTGTCGCTTTTAGTTTTATCTATAATGGCAAGACCTATCAAGTCGGTGAGTTCTCTACGGATAATAAAGAGAATACGAGCGACTGTATTTATGTGAAGTTGCTAAAGGGTATCACGATGTCGCCGGATATGATGTTCTGGGACTTGATGATGAAGAACGTATACTCATTGGGTGCTTATTCGGTACAGAAAGAGAAGTTTAAGTTAAACGTTACCTACCAGAGCGATTCTACCGGTACGTATGTAAACTATCTTCCGGAAGGTAATTGTGCGAATCAAATCTTGATTCGGGTATTAGGCTGGATCGCTTGGATACTTATGACAATCCGAATCCGGATGGCTTCTTCGATTTTATTGACGGTTATACGATACAGGCGGAGACCGGTAAGATTATATTCCCTTGTGTACAACCTTTCGGCTCGAAATTACGGGAAAAGGTAGGTAATGCCTATGCCAGTAAATATGTATTCCAAGAGTTGTATGACTCGACATTAACCGTTGCCCGCCAGATCGCCGAGAAAAATAAATTTCTTTTTAAGTGGTGAGTATAAAGCCTCGTCGGGTTCGGAGATCGACTTGGGAGCTACTAACGTGGCCCGTGGATCCGTACGTGTCACGGCAGGAGGAGCTACACTGACCGAGAATGTGGATTATACGGTAGATTACAGTTTAGGACGTGTGACGATCTTGAATGAGAGCATCATATCGAGTGGGACACCCGTTAGCGTATCTCTGGAGAACCAGTCTACTTTTAATATGCAGCGAAAGACGATGATCGGGTTAGACTTGAATTACCAGTTCAATAAGGACTTCATGGTCGGTGCCACGGTTATGCATATGTCGGAAATGCCTCTTACGGTAAAAACCACTTTGGGAGATGAGTCTATAAAGAATACTTTATGGGGCTTGAATACCTCTTATAAAGCCGAGAGCCAGTGGTTGACAAACGTATTTGATAAGTTACCCTTGTTGACATTGACCAAACCTAGCCAAATCTCATTCAATGCGGAATTCGCTCATTTAATAGCGGGACATTATGAGAATCAATATACGGGTGGTTACTCTTATTTGGATGACTTCGAGTCTACACAAAGTGGTATGGATCTTTTGAACCCGTATGCTTGGAACTTGGCGAGTACCCCCTATGAAGATTCGAATCCTAAATTTCCGGAAGCGGAGAAGGTGAACGATATCGCTTATGGTAAAAACAGAGCTTTGTTGGCTTGGTATACGGTAGACGGAATCTTCACTCGGAAGAGTTCCTCTTCCCGCCCTCGACATCTTACGAATGATGATTTATCGAATCATTACACCCGTGGAGTCAGTTATAAAGAGATCTTCCCGAATAAAGAGTTGGGAACCAATGATAATACGACTTTGCCTGTATTAAACCTCGCTTTTTACCCGAATGAGCGTGGTCCGTATAACCTAGATGCGGAAAATGTAAACTCGGACGGTACGTTGGGTAATCCGGAAAAACGTTGGGGTGGTGTAATGCGCAAGATCGAGCCTAGCGATTTGGAATCTGCCAATTATGAATATATCGAATTCTGGCTTTTAGACCCGTATCTTGAGGACGAGACAGCCGAGGGTGGTGACCTATACTTTAACTTGGGTGAGATTTCCGAGGATATCTTGAAAGATGAGCGGAAATTCTTTGAGAATGGTATGCCCGTGGACGGTGATATGTCGAAAGTTGATACGACTGTTTGGGGTAAGGTGCCTCGCACGCAAAGTACGGGATATGCGTTTGATGCCCAAAATCGTGAGCTGCAAGATGTCGGTTTGAACGGTCTTTCTACGGAGGAAGAGCAAATTTTCCCTACGTATGCGGATTATTTGAATAAATTGAGGGCGAAACTATCCGGCGAGACCATCTCTAAGATGATGGATGATCCATTTTCTCCTTTTAACGATCCTGCCGGGGATAATTATCACTATTTCCGTGGGGATGATTACGATGCTAAGGAGTTGGATATTTTATCTCGCTATAAACGATATAACGGTACAGAGGGAAACTCACAAGAATCCGATCAAAGATATGCTACAGCCGGAAAGAGTACACCAGATGTGGAAGATATCAATGGCGATAATACGTTGAATGAGACAGAGAAATATTTTGAGTACAAGATATCTCTCCGTCCAAAAGATTTGCAGGTCGGTGTAAACAACATCGTTGATGAGCGTACTCCGGAAGTAACCTTGATGAATGGTGATAAGGAGAAAGTAAAATGGTATCTATTTAAGATTCCTATTAAAGATTATGAGAAGAGGGTTGGAGCGATCCGGGATTTCAAGACAGTCCGTTTCATGCGTATGTATATGACAGGATTCCGTAAGTCTACGGTTCTGCGTTTTGGTACCTTGGAACTGGTCCGTGGTGATTGGCGTACTTATACGCAGGATTTGTCAAATCCTCTTGTTCCGCCAAAGTCTGATGGACAGATCGTCGTATCTTCTGTAAATATAGAGGAGAACGGGCAGCGTCAGCCGGTCAACTATGTGTTGCCTCCGGGTATCAGCCGTATGTTCGATTCCAGTCAGCCTCAGTTGCTTCAACAGAACGAGCAGGCATTGTCTATGAAGATAACGGATTTATCTCCTGCGGATGCACGTGCGGTTTATAAATCTACCGCTTATGACCTTCGCCGGTATAAACGATTACAAATGTTCGCTCATGCGGAAGCGCCGATTGATGAGAGCAAGACTTTGTCGAATGGTGATTTCTCTGTATTTATTCGTTTAGGTTCTGACTATAAGAATAATTATTATGAGTATGAGGTGCCTTTGGATCTGACTCCTCATAGTACTATTCTTTATAATACGAACAATAGTGCGGATCAAGAAAAAGTATGGCCTTTAAATAATACTTTGAATTTTAAACTGGAGACTCTAACCGACTTGAAGTTGGAGCGAAATAAATTGAAACGTCAGGGACAGGGAAATATAAGCTACCAAAAGGTTTATTCGAAAAATGATCCGGATAATACGCGTAATAAAATCAGTATCATCGGTAACCCTAGCTTAGCGGAGGTGAAAGTGATCATGATCGGCGTACGTAATAATACGGGTGATATCAAGAGCGGTGAGGTCTGGGTAAACGAACTTCGTATGACCGATTTCGATGAGAAAGGTGGTTGGGCCGCTAATGCGAATCTGAACGTCGCTTTATCCGATTTGGGTACGGTCAATGTAAGTGGACGAATGGAAACCGCTGGTTTCGGTGCGTTGGATCAGTCGCTGGCCGAACGTCGGATGGATGATTATTCGCAATATAGTGTGGCGACCTCGATTGAGTTGGGTAAGTTGTTCCCTGAGAAAGCAAAGGTTAGCATACCTTTTTACTATGCTTATTCGAAAGAGACTACAACTCCTGAGTATGATCCGTTGAATGAGGATATTAAGCTTTCGGACGCTTTGGATGCGGTAGAGACCCAAGCCGAGAAAGACTCCATCAAGAGTTATTCTTTGGATCAGACCACTATTAAGAGCGTCTCTTTCAATAACGTAAAGGTAGATATCCGTAGCAAGAACCCGATGCCGTATGATCCGGCGAACTTCTCGTTAGGTTACTCTTATAGCCAGAACAGTAAGAAGAACCCGGAGACCGAATATGAGACAACCAAGGATTACCGGGGTAATTTCGCTTATAATTATACGCCTTACGTGAAACCGTTCCGACCCTTCGAGAAGCTGAAGAAGAATAATGGATATACGAAATATATCAAGCAATTCGGACTGAATTACGTTCCGTCGAATATTAGTTTCCAGACGGCGATGATGCGGAATTACTATGAGATTAAGCTAAGGGATTTGACAAGTTCTACGGATGGAGGTAACCAGTTGCTCTCATTCAGTCACAATTTCTTGTGGGACCGTGCCTTCAGTTTGCGTTGGGACTTTACGAATAATCTGAGCATGACGTTTACTTCCGGTACGAATGCCCGCATCGAGGAACCGAATGTTCAAGTGAATAAGAAATTGAATCCGGATGATTATCAGGTATGGAAGGATTCCGTGAAGCAAAGTATCCGTGATTTGGGTACTCCTTTGAAATATGACCAAACGTTTAATGTCACTTGGAATATGCCATTGCAATTCATACCGGCATTAGACTGGGTAAATAGTTCATTGACTTATAATGCCACGTACAACTGGGATCGTGGAGCCAATGTCGCTAGTATTGAGTTGGAACAGGGTAATATAATAAAGAACCAACGTCAATTTGACTGGCAGGGTAGTTTCAATTTGCAGTCATTGTACAATAAGAATAAATATCTGGAGAAGATCAACCAGAAATTTATGGCCTCTTCCCGGGTAAGCGCTCGTCAACCGGAGAAAAAAGAAGAAAGAGGTGAAACTAGAGAAAGAGATTCAATTGAGCCCGGATAGTGGAACGATCGTGCAGCATGGAATGTTTACGAAGAAGGTTCGTATCACGGCACGTGGAGCGGATGGGAAGGTCTATTCAATTAAATATAAGCCGATCAATTATGCCCAAGTCATGATCTTGAATAAAGATACGGCTCATTTGAAGCTGACAATTGTGCCTGGTCCTCAGCCTTTGGAGGGAACTTTAACGAAAGTCGCTGAATATAGTAGCCGTTTCTTGATGATGGTACGTCGGGTAAACATACAATATTCGTTGATAGACGGTATGATGTTGAGTGGTTACGCACCGGAGGTTGGTGATATGTTCGGACAACGGCGTACAGGAACTTTGGCTCCGGGACTCGGTTTTGCTTTTGGAGCGGTAAGAAGGAGCTTTATCGACGAGGCGGACGAGCGGGGCTGGCTGGTAAAGAATGAGAATATGACGACTCCCGCCATGATCAATAGCGCGAAGAATCTTACGATTCGTGCGAATCTAGAACCTATAGCCGGCTTGAAGATTGATTTGAACGCAAACCGGGTAGATACCCGTAGTACCGATATCTATTATATGCAAGACGGTATGCCCGAGCAGATGGGAGGTAGCTTCACGATGACTACGATTGCCTTGGGGAGCGCTTTCGGCGGCAGCGGAAACGCTAATAACGGTTATTCCTCGAAAGCGTTCGATAAATTTATCGCTCATCGTAGCGTGATCGCCCAGCGTTTGATGGATACCTATTCTGGTACGGTTTATCCGAGCTCCGGTTTTATGGCGGGGCATGCTTTAGCGGGAAAACCTTATGATCCAGCCGTAGGGGGAGGCGTAAGCCTGAATTCCATGGAGGTATTGGTACCTGCTTTCTTGGCGGCTTATACGGGTAAGGACCCGAATAAGGTAGGCTTGTCAGCCTTCCCGTCTGTTAAGAGCCTGCTACCGAACTGGCGTGTTACGTATGATGGCTTGATCCGTATACCGGTTATCCGCAAATACTTTAAGAGTATGATGTTAAGTCATCAATATCGTTGTTCCTATAGCGTAGGTGCGTTTTCCTCCTTCTTGGATTGGGTAGATGCCGGGCAGGATGGTTTGGGATATATCCGCGATATCCAGACAGGTAATCCTACGCCGTCGTCTCCTTATGATATAGCGGCCGTGAGTATCACGGAAGGATTCAGCCCGTTGTTTGGTGTGGACGCTACTTTATTGAATAATATAACAGGTAAATTTGAGTTGCGCAAGACTCGTAACTTAAGCTTGAATATTTCCTCTTACCAATTGGTGGAAGCGCTTTCCAACGAATTCGTGATAGGAGTAGGATATAAGTTGACTGAGTTTAACAAGGTGTTGAAAATGAAAAAGACACGCGACTTCAGTAATGATCTTACGATCCGCTTAGATTTCTCTTACCGTAAAATGCAATCGTTGATCCGTAAGATTGAGGATCAGTTTACGCAGGCTACCAGCGGGAATATCGCCAAGACCATCCAGTTCTCTGCGGATTACGGGTTAAGTCGTGCCTTGACATTGAGAGCGTTCTATGATTTACAGATCAATGAGCCGATCGTGTCCACATCTTCTTACCCGACATCGAACTCGAACTATGGTATTAGTTTACGGTTCTCCTTAGCGCAATAAAAAGAGTATAGTCTATTTACAGGACTTCTTGGTCTGTTTTTAAATACCTGTCTAGCGGTATGGAATAAACCTTTATATTTGTGCGAAATATAATTTGGATATGAAGAATACTTACAAATTGATATTATTTCTTCTCTTGATAACCCATGCCTCTTTCGGCCAAGACGTGAAAGGGTATATTAAGGATGCGGAGAGCAAGGAAGCTTTAGCCGGGGTAAACGTTTTTTATAAGGACAAAGGGGGTACGAGAGGAACTGTGTCTGATATAAACGGTTATTATGAGCTGAAAGTGACGGATGGCGACGCTGTATTGACTTTTAGCTATCTGGGATATGAAACGTTGAGCGTTCCCGTGAAAGTAGATCCGGGAGAGTTCTTGACGCATGACGTATCCTTACGAACAAGCTCAAACATGATGGACGAGGTTGTCGTGAGCGTCGGGCGTTATGAGCAAAAAGCTAAGCGATATTACCGTCTCTATGGAATTACTGAAAGCGAAAGATATCACTCGTCAGTCTCCGAAAGATTTAACGGACGTATTGAAGAATATCTCCGGTGTGGACGTGACGGACCGGCAACCTTCCGTACGCGGTGGTACGGGATGGACCTATGGCGTGGGTAGCCGTTGCTTGATTCTGGTGGACGGAATGTCGGTGCTAACTCCGGGTTCCGGCGAGATAAACTGGAATATGATCCCGATGGAGAACGTCGATCAAGTAGAGGTACTGAAAGGGGCCTCTTCCGTATTATATGGCTCTTCTGCCTTGAATGGTTTGATTCACGTGAAAACGAAACGCCCCGGATTGGATCCGGTAACACAGGTGAACGTACAAGGAGGATCGTATGGGAAGCCGCGCCAAGACGGGACGCCTTTATATGGAGGCTTGGATCTCTCTCATTCCCGTAGGATCAAGAATTTTGATTTGACAGTGGGGGCTAATACATTCTTGGACGACGGGTATCGGCAGGATAATTACAATCGCCGTGTCCGGGTCGGTGGGAATCTTACGTATCACGATCCCCGGGTACAAGGGTTGAACTATGGCGTGAACGTGAATTATTTGTATAACGATTATACCGGTTTCTTTATCTGGCGTTCTCCGGAGGAGCCCTATATTCAATCTCCGCTGGCGAATATGGGACGCCGTGAGAATACATTTTATATAGATCCCTTCTTGAATTATACGAATTCGGAAAAAGGGACGACTCATCGTTTCAAGGGGCGTTTCTTCCATCGGGGAAGCCGTATCATCACGCATACTACGGATAAGTCTCTTTTTTGACATAACGAATAATATGGGTTTTGATATTTCATCCGTCCCGGGGATTATCAATATGGCGCAAAACTTGCAAACCGAGTTATTGCCGACCTTCTTACCGTATTTGCCGGAGGTGATGAACGGGAAGGTGAG